>Ga0209737_10000186_pt1 | contig 56028 bp, 48 predicted proteins | sample TergutCu122P3_FD_187284 | JGI IMG/M metagenome (GOLD analysis project Ga0209737, IMG submission 187284) | Cubitermes ugandensis P3 segment gut microbial communities from Kakamega Forest, Kenya - Cu122 P3 (SPAdes) (version 2) | ecosystem: Host-associated > Arthropoda: Insects > Digestive system... | reverse complement strand
TCCCTCATTGCCTTGCACCGCAAGGCCCTCCTCTGGGCTGTCCTGTTTTGCCTGCTGACGGTGTTGGCCCAGGAGAGGGCTTCTGTCGCCCTCTTTGGCGTTGGCCTTTATGCCGCCTTGGTTACCCAGCACCGCCGGCTGGGGGTTGTGTTGTGCGTTTTCTCCAGCCTCTACTTTTTTGCCGCTGTCAAACTGGTTATTCCCTTCTTCGCCGGGGGGGGCTACCTTTATACCAGCACGGTCCAGCCCTTCCATGCGGTGGACAAGAAGGTCTTCTACCTCCTCCTCTTCTTCGCCAGTTGGTATTTCCTCCCCCTGCTGGGCAAACGCGCATGGTTGGCAAGCTTGTGCGCTTTGCCCATTGTGAGTTTAAATCTGCTCTCCAGCAGGGATGTCATGTATCAATTCACCCTCCACTATCAGGACTTGCCCTCCGTTTTCTTTCTGGCCGCAGCAACATTCGGCCTGTTGCGCCTTTGGGAGACAGGCTGGCTCCAAAAGCTTCCACGCAAGGGCCCCGCCTTTTTGGCATGCGCCTGCCTCCTCCTGTCTTTTGCGGACAACAAACGCTTGCCGATACGGCAGCTGGGCTCATGGCGCCCAAACCCTCACATTGCCCGCCTCAATGCAACCCTTTCGGAATATTCTCAACTGCCCCCGGAAATTAAAGTCTATGCGCCTGTGGCCATAGGCCCCCGCTTTTCCATGCGCAAGCACAGGTACCCGTTAAATTCTCAAACAGCAAGCCAGCATTTTAGCTCAAGCATGGTGTTTGTCGCTCCCAAGCATGAGCTTTCTCCAAAGGAGCAGGAAGAGAATGTGGCCCTTTTGTTGTCCAACCCGAGTTTGGTGCTTACCCAACAAACACCTGAGTTGCTGGTTTTTGCCAGCGCAGACTTATTGAAAGAGAGCTGACGGTGCCCACTTATGCAGTCATTATTCCCACGCTCAACGAGGCGCGCAACGTCAGCACGCTGGTGGAGCGCTTAGAAAAGCTTTTGGCACACCTGGACTGGGAGGCGGTTTTCGTTGACGACGGCTCCACGGACGGCACGGTGGAGGAGTTGCGCTCTTTGGCTTTGCGAAGCCCGAGGGTGCGGTTTTTGCGGCGCGTGGGGCGCCGGGGTTTGGCTTCGGCCTGCGTGGATGGGATGATGTCCACGGCAGCCGAATATTTGGCGGTGATGGATGCGGATTTGCAGCATGACGAGGCGCTGTTACCGGGCATGTTTGAGGCCTTGGCCTCGGGGGAGGCCAACCTGGTGGTGGCAAGCCGCTATGTAGAAGGAGGCAGCACCGGAAGCTGGGACAAAAACCGGGTGGGGTTGAGCAAGTTTGCGACTTGGTGCGCGAGCAAAAGCATGAGGGTGCCCTGCAGCGATCCGATGAGCGGTTTTTTCGCCCTGCGCCGGGAGGTTATAGACGCGGTGGCCGAAAAAGTGCAGTCGCGGGGCTTCAAAATCCTCTTTGACATTCTCACGCAGCCGGAGTTGACGCTCTCCACCAAAGAATTCCCCTACGTCTTCCGCGAGCGGACTGTCGGCACCACCAAGCTTTCCTACGCCGTTGTTTTGGATTTTGCCTGGCTGTTTTTAACCCGCCTCCTCTCCCGGTTTGCCTATGCGCAGTTTGCCATGTTCTGTTTCGTCGGCCTCCTGGGGGTAGGGGTACACTTGGCCGTCATGTTTCTTTTTCACCGAAAGCTGGGGCTGTCTTTTTGGGCGGGGCAAAGCATTGCGACATTCGTCGCGATGACTTCCAACTATGTCCTCAACAACTGGGTAACCTTCGGGCAGCAGCGCCTGCGGGGGTTGAGTGCGCTTGTGGTGGGCTACGGCAAATTTGTAGCCGCTTGCGCCGTGGGTGCTTTTGCCAACGTTGCCAGTGCAAGCTTTCTGCAAACCCACGGGGTTTCCTGGTGGCTGGCCTCCTGCGCCGGAATTGTTATGGGGGCCTTCATTAACTATTTTTTCTCCCGCTTCTTCATTTGGAAGTAGCAAGAAAAGAAAGAGGCAGCGGAAGATGTTTTTCTCAGGCGGGGAATGCCAAAGCAACACCCGGAAGTGGAGGCTTGTGGTGCACCTGGTGGTGCCGCTGCTGCTGTCGGCGGCGGCCCTGGCGGGTGCTTGGCTGAAGGTATACAGCTTTGCTGCGCACGACATGGACTATGGCCTTTTTTCCACCCTGTTGTGGAATTTCGCCAACGGCAACGGCTGGCACATGCCGCTGTATGCAGGAGAAGCCCGGGAATTTTTTCTGGCAGACCATTTGGCTTTGCTGGTGCCTGTGTGGGCGCCGTTTTTCATTCTCTTTCCGAGCCCCTACACCCTCTCGGTTTTGCATGGCCTGGCCTTTGCCGCCACCTTTTTCCTGGTCCCCGTTTTTGTCAGGGAAGTTTGGAAGCAACGCGGCCGAGAGGACTATTTGCCACCCGCCTTGTTCCTCTTGTTGGCGCTTTCATTTTCCAAGGGCTTTTGCGGCGCATGGTGGTTTCAAAGCCATATGACGACGCTGGTGGTTCCTTTTTTGCTTGCCGCTCTCATTGCCTTGCACCGCAAAGCCCTCGTCTGGGCTTGCTTGTTTTGCCTCATGCTTCTTTTGGCGGAGGAGAGGAGCGCCGTCGCCGTCTTCGGCGTCGGCATGTATGCCGCCTTTATTACCCACAACCGCCGGCTGGGGGTTGTGTTGTGCGCCTTCTCCACCCTCTATTTTTTTGCCGCCGTTAGGCTCATCATCCCCTTCTTCGCCGGGGAGGGTTATTTCTACAACAGCATGATCCAACCTTTGGACAATCTGCTCAGAAAAGTGCTGTTCCTCTTCGTCTTCTTCCTCGGCTGGTATTTTCTTCCCTTGTTGGGCAAGCGTGCATTTTGGGCCGCATGTTGCGCCCTGCCAGTGCTGAGTTTGAGTTTGGTTTCCGGCAGAGAAACGATGTATCGGTTTTCCTACCATTACCAAGACTTGCCCTCTGTTTTCTTCCTGGCCGCGGCGACATTGGGCTTGTTGCACCTTTGGGAGACACGCTGGTTCCAGAAGCTTCCGCGCGGGGGCATGGCTGTTTTGGCGTGCGCTTGCCTTCTTGTCTCCTTTGCCGAAAACAGGCGCTCACCGGTGCGCTACCTCATGCAGTGGCGCCCAAAGCCTGAAATTGCCCGCCTCAATGCCGCGCTCTCCAAATATTCCCAGTTGCCCCCGGAGGTTAAAGTCTACGCCCCCGGTGGGACCGGCGTCCGCTTCTCCATGCGCAAGCACAGACACCCGTTGACACAGCAGACAGCCAGCAAGCATTTCAACTCAAGCATGGTGTTTATGGCTCCAAAGCAAGATCCTCACTCCCACCCCAAAGAGCAAGAAGAAAACGTGGCGCTTTTGCTGTCCAACCCGAGTTTGGCGCTGACGGAGCAGAGCGCTGAGTTGTTGGTTTTTACCAGCGTTGACTTGTTGCAAAAGCGATAGATGCATCAACGAAATATGCCGACGGCCCCAAAAGAGCCGCCGGCATAGAAGTCACCGTGGAAGCGGTCTATTTGCGCTCAGCAATAGGCGGGAAGCGGCGCTGGGGGCTGCCTGTATAAAGCTGCCGTGGGCGGTGGATGCGCTCTTGGGGGTTTTCGCGCATTTCTTTCCAATGCGCAATCCATCCAGGCATGCGGCCGAGGGCGAACATGACGGTAAACATTTCGGTGGGGATGCCAAGCGCCCGGTAGAGGATGCCGCTGTAGAAGTCAACGTTGGGGAAGAGTTTGCGCTCAACGAAGTAGCTGTCCTTGAGGGCGGCCTCTTCCAACTCTTTGGCAATCTCCAGGAGCGGATCGTCAATCTTCAACTCCGCCAAAACGGCGTCACAAGACTTTTTGAGCAGCTTGGCGCGCGGGTCAAAATTTTTATAGACGCGGTGACCAAAGCCCATCAACTTGAACTCATCGCTTTTGTCCTTGGCTCTGTCGATGTATTTTTTTGTCGCGCCTCCCTCTTTGCGGATGGCTTCCAGCATTTCCAGCACCTCCTGGTTGGCGCCTCCATGCAGGGGGCCGGAGAGGGCGGAGATGCCGGCGCTCACCGAGGCATAGACGCTGGCGTGACTGGAGCCCACCATGCGCACGGTGGAGGTGGAGCAATTTTGCTCGTGGTCAGCGTGAATAATCAGCAGCAAAGTCAAGGCGTCTTCCTGGGTTTTGGAAGAGACGAAAGGCTCTGCGGGGTTGGCAAACATCATCCTCAGGAAGTTGGCCGTATAGCTGTGGTCCGTTTTTGGATAGACGATGGGCTCGCCGATGGATTTTCGATAAGCGATGGCGACGAGGGCTTTGGTTTTGGCAAGGAGGCGGATGATGTCCAGGTTAATGTCGTTTTTGTTGTCTGGATAGAAGGCGGGCAATGCAGCCACCATGGCCGACAAGACGTCCATCGGGTGGGCGGTGGGAGGAAAGTGCTGGAAGAAGTTCAGCATGCTTTCATGCACAAAGCTGTGTTGCGTCAGCTGCCTTCGCCAGGCCGCTCGCTCCTCGAGGGTGGGCAGTTTGTCATAAATCAGCAAATAGCAAACCTCAGGGAAGGTGGCCTGGGTGGCCAAGTCTTCAATGTCATACCCGCGATAGCGGAGGATCCCCAAATCTCCATCAATGAAGGTGATGGCACTTTGGCAGGAGCCTGTGTTGCCGTAGCCCTGATCCAAAGTGATGTGGCCTGTTTTGGCTCTCAAAGTGGATATATCAATGGCCAGCTCTTTTTCTGTTCCCTCGAGAACGGGAAACTCGAAGGTTTGCTCTCCCAATGTCAATTTTGCACTTTGCATAGGCTCCTCTTTATTCGGACGACGCGGTTATTTTCTGGCACAGAAGTGGAGCCTGTTTAGAAAACTTGGGAGTTATATTCAAACGAAAATTGGCGAGAGGGCCATTTAAGGAAGGAGCGTTTTTAAGAGAGATTCGAGTTTCCAATGTTTGGCGGCGCGCTCGATCAACTTCATTTCAGCTGGGTGAATGTGGCCGTCACGTTGAATAAGCAGAACCATTTGTCGAAGGTATTCGGCGGACTCCTCGGAGCTTTGGGGAAGCAGCCTTTCAAACAAAGAAGTGTCTTTGACGCGAAGGGCCAGCTCTACTCGAGAGAAGGGAACATTCCACCGCACAGCGAGGGATTTGAGAAGCTGAAGCTCTCTGGAGTCGACTTTTCCATCCGCGGCAGCCAGGAGTGCCAGGAGATAGAGCAATGTGGCATGGTCGACGTTTTCTGGCACAGAGGCTGTTGAGGTATTGCTTTGAGTGGAGATGTGCTGGTTGGAAACGTGCATGGGGCCGGCTTGGAACAAAACCCAATCAGCCTCGCCGGCTTCAAGCACACACTCACAATAGTCGCATGTGGTTGAGGCCGAATCGCTCAGCGGCGCATGGCAATTGGGGCAGCGGAAAGTGGCCAGCCCCAGCTGGACGGGGGTTTTGGCCGTAGAGCTTCGAGCAAGCTCAAAATGCCAAAGCAGAGGTTGTGAGCGTCCCATGAGGTGGGCGCTCCAGCGCACTTGAAAACCCAGCACGTCCAGTTTGTCAGAAGCGTGGTGGGTGAAGTTTGTCAACTCCACACTCCCCACCGCACAATGGCGAGGGGGGCTTTTTTCAAAAGTTTTTATGTGCTGCTCAAACTGACGACGAAACTCGGGAGTGGAAATTTTTGAAAGAGGGGCGCTGTCTCCAAAAGAAATGGCTTCCATGCAGCGCCAAAAACACAAGGAAGCTTTGTCTTCCAGCACCTGGACGGACAGCTGCGGATCGCCCTTCCGCAGGTTTTCTACCACCCGCTCCGCCGCTAAGTTGTGAGGAGAATATTCAGAGGTTTGAGAAATTTCCGCCAAAACCCAGTCATAATTTCCGGAGTTAACAATGGCCTTGCAATGCTCGCACTGGTTGCTTGCGCCCCCTGAGAAAGGCGCGCCGCAATGGGGACAAAACCCTTGCACCCAGTCCCACCCAAGCTGTGTTTTGACACCGGGCCTTCGAAGCAAGGACCAGACTTCTGAAAACATTTCCAAAGGCGCTTTGCGTGCTTTGTCGAGGGCATGCGCGTCGCTGCTTTCCCAGGGCACGTCTGTGTCGCGAATGTGAGCGTCGACGCGAATGTGGACAACGTCAAAGACGGGTGTTTTTTCCAGGCCCACCAGTTGGAGCGTCAAAACCTCCCAGTCGGCAATGGCGTCTCGGACGCCTTGTTGTTGCATCAGCTTAAGCTGCACGCGCAGGCGTTGAAAAACGGCGTCTGACAAAAAGGGGCGCACCGCTTGCAGGTTGCGTTGAAACCATGCGCTTTGAATTTGGTTGAAAATGTGTCTGCTGTACTCGAAGAGTCGGCTAAGTTGGAACGCCGGATCCTCCTTTTGAAGTGAAGCCACCCACGCTTGAGTGCTGGCTTTGTCCACGCGCGTATTCCGTTGAGCAGCCATATCATCCAAATGCTTGCGCTCACGAGCGCCGGCATATTTTTTGCGATAAACCCAATAGGCAGCTCCGCCAACGAGGACAACCAGCGCCAGGGGGATGCCGACGCTTGGCTTATAAATGATGAGTTGAAGCAAAAAGCGCACCAAGAAGAAGATGAGCTCTGCGCCGCCGTCCTCGCTTGTTCTTCCGCTGTCAAAGTGCTCCCCACCCCCGACGCGGGCTTCGGCGACGTTTAAAAAAGCAAAGAGGAGAAAGAAGGCAAAGACAGCAAGGAGGCGAAGCTGTAAGCAGAGTCTCCATAAATGAGGCATGGCAAACAACGAAGGAGGCGAAAACGTGAGCATATTGCAAATAGAGTCAGAAGGCGCCTTTGAGCAATGGACGATAGGAAGAGAGTCCATGAGGAATTCTCTTTCCAAAGGCTTGGTGGAGGAGATGAAGCAGCATGTTGTCCGTGTCAGCGAGGCGGGGAATGGAGTCCAATGTGTTATTCTAACAGGCGCAGGCGATAAAGCCTTTTGTGCGGGCGCTGACTTGAAAGAGCGGCAGGAGATGAGTGCCAAGGAGGTGAGGGAATTTTTAGAGAATTTGAGAGCACTGTTTTTGTCCATGGAGCGCTCACGGTGTGTTTTCATTGCATTTATAAATGGGGCCGCTTTGGGAGGAGGCACTGAGTTGGCATTGGCGTGCGACTTGCGCATTGCCGCCGGCCATGCGCAGTTGGGGCTGACGGAAGTGCGTTTGGGAATTATTCCCGGAGGCGGAGGAACTCAGCGCCTGCCGAGGCTGGTAGGCCTGGGGAAGGCGAAGGAGCTGATTTTGTGTGGCCGCCGGGTAGGCGCAGAGGAGGCCTTGCGCATAGGCCTCATTGAGGGGGTAGGGGTTTTGGCCGACGCGCGCGCCATGGCGTTGAGCATTTCCGAGAATGCGCCTTTGGCGGTTGCTTTGGCCAAGCAAGCCATTGTCCAGGGGGCAGACTTGCCCCTGGAAGAGGCGTTGCGTTTAGAGTTTCAAATATACCAGCAAACCCTCGCGACGGAAGATCGCCTGGAGGGTTTGAAAGCTTTTGCTGAAAAAAGGCCGCCGCGTTTTGTTGGGCGCTGACAAAGTTTTTGCTAGACCGCTTCCACTTTGACATGATCTCTTCGTTGGGCTGCGGTTTCGCTCAGGTCATGCACTGAAGTGCACTCCCATCGCGAGCTCGTTGCCCGCCTCGAGCTCATGTCAAATTGAAACCGGTCTGTAAAATTAAATCACTTTAAAGCAGAAACAGTCTAGAGGGTGCTTCCCATGAGTTTGGACAAAAAACTGAAAGAGCGGCAGGCAAAGGTGGAAGAGGGCGGCCATAAAAAATACCACGAGAAGAACCAGGAAGTCGGCAAGCTGTTTGCCCGGGAGCGCATTCGCCTCTTGGTGGACGAGGGCTCCTTCATTGAGGAGGCAAAGCTGGCCAATTGCGAGCATGAGGACTTGCCTTCAGACGGGGTGGTGACGGGTTTGGCCAAAGTGGATGGCCGCACAGTTGCGTTAATGGCCAACGACTCGACGGTGAAAGCCGGAAGCTGGGGCGCGCTGACGGTTGAAAAAATTCTCCGCATCCAGGAGGTGGCTGCCTCGCAGAAGTGTCCCCTCATTTATTTGGTGGACTCTGCGGGCGCGCGCATAACGGACCAGGTGGACATGTTTCCCGGACGGCGAGGGGCGGGCCGCATTTTTTATAACGAAGTCCACCTGTCTGGGCTGGTGCCCCAAGTTTGTTTGTTGTTTGGCCCCTCCGCAGCGGGAGGCGCCTATATTCCAGCGTTTTGCGACATTGTGGTGATGGTGGACAAAAATGCCTCCATGTATTTGGGCTCCCCCCGCATGGCGGAGATGGTGATAGGCGAGAAAGTGAGTTTAGAAGAAATGGGCGGAGCGAGAATGCACTGCTCCATTTCCGGCTGCGGGGACATTCTCGTAAAGACAGAGGCGGAGGCCATTGAAGCCGCCAAGCGCTATTTGAGTTTTTTGCCGGGCAATTGTTTTGGGTTGCCGCCGGTGCAACCGGGGCGGCCGCCCAAATTTTCTGGAAAGTCTGTTGAGGAGATTGTGCCGGGCGATCAGAACAAGCTTTTTGACATGCATGCACTCATTGCAGAACTGATAGACGAAGGCAGTTTTTTTGAAATTAAAAAACTGTTTGCGCAAGAGTTGGTGACAGGCTTTGCCCGCATTAACGGCCAGAGCGTCGGCATTGTTGCCAACCAACCCAAGCACAAAGGTGGCGTGCTGTTTGTGGACTCCGCGGACAAAGCCGCGCGCTTTATTTGGCTGTGCGATGCTTTCAACATTCCCTTGCTTTATTTGGCGGACGTTCCCGGTTTTATGATTGGAACCAAAGTGGAGAAAGCTGGAATTATTCGCGCGGGCGCAAAAATGATTTCGGCTGTCTCCGAGGCAAGCGTCCCCAAAATATGTGTCGTCGTCCGCAAGGCCTACGGCGCAGGCCTCTATGCCATGAGTGGTCCGGGCTTTTCTCCCAATTGTACGCTGGCCCTGCCTCAGGCGATGATTGCCGTCATGGGGCCGGAAGCTGCCGTCAACGCTGTCTTCTTCAACAAAATTCAAGAGAAGCCCGAAGCCGAGCGCGCACAATATGTGCAACAACTTAGAGAAGAATACCGGCAGGACGTGGATATTTTCCGCTTAGCCTCCAAAGGGATTGTGGATGAAATGATCCCCGGCAGCAAGCTTCGGGAAGAGCTGGCAAAGCGTTTTGAGGTATACATGGCTGCCTATGAAACTCCGCGCAGGCGAAAGCATGGCGTGCTCCCCGTTTGAGAAAGTTCAAGGATTTTTGAACTTTCTCAATTCTAACGCAAAGCGTCACGCCGGCGTCATTCAAAGTTCGTGCGATGAGCTGTTTCTTGGGTATAAAGCAGGGGTTTATGGATTTTGAGATACCAGAGGACTACCGGACTCTAAAAAACAGCGTACGTCAGTTTTGTGAGAAAAACGTCAAACCCTTTGCGAGAGACTGGGATGTGAGTGAGGAGTGTCCCCGGGCCGTGTTGGAAGAGCTAGGGCAATTGGGGCTGATGGGCGTATGCGTTGCAGAGGAATACAACGGCTCCGGCCTGGGGGTGAGGGCCCTGGCCGTGGCAGTTGAGGAGATTGCGCGGTGGGATGGTTCCCTCGCGTTGACGGTGGCTGCGCACAATGGCTTGTGCAGCAACCACATTCGGCTGTTTGGCAATGCGCAGCAGAAGAAGAAATATTTGCCCAAGCTTGCGGTAGCAGAATTTTTAGGTGCCTGGGCCTTAACAGAAGCGGGGAGCGGCTCAGACTCTGCGGCGATGAAGACAACGGCGGTGAGGAAGGAGGGCGGCTGGGTACTCAACGGCAACAAAATGTTTATAACGCAGGGGACGCAAGCGGACATATTTGTGGTGTTGGCGGTGACGGAGCCCCAAAAAAGACAAAAAGGCATTAGCGCCTTTTTGGTAGACGGGGGCACAGAGGGACTCGTCGCGAGAAAAATTTGCGGCAAAATGGGGATGCGCTCTTCAGACACAGCGGAACTGATTTTGGAGGATGTAAAAGTAGGCGAAGAGGCCCTCCTCGGAGAGTTAAACCAGGGTTTCATTCAGACGATGAAGGTTTTGGACAGGGGGCGCATTATTATAGGGGCTTTGGCCTCAGGGCTTGCCAGGTGCGCCTTGGAAGAGTCCCTCCTCTATTCCAGCCAGCGCATTGCATTTGGGAGAGCCATTTCCGAGTTTCAAGCGGTGAATTTCAAGCTTGCGGACATGAAGGTGGGCATAGATGCTGGGTGGGGGCTCATTTGGAAGGCCGCTTATTTGGCGGACCAAGGAAGGCCTTTTTCCCAAGAGGCGGCCATTGCCAAGCTTTATGCTTCTGAGGCAGCAACGCGCGCTTGTTTGGATGCCATTCAAATTTTAGGCGGCAATGGCTATACCAATGCGTTTGTCGTTGAAAGAGCGCTGCGTGACGCAAAGCTTTGTGAGATTGGTGAGGGCACAAGTGAAATTTTGAGGCTTGTCATTTCCAGGCACTTGCTGAAGAGCTAGGCGGTGAGCTCTCTTACAATACGGGAGTGCGTTGAGGCCCTTGAGAAGCACTTGCAAATAGAATTCTCAAGTTTTGAGCTTGCCAAGCGTGCTTTGACACACAAAAGCTATGTGAATGAGCACCGACACGAGGCGTATGAGGACAATGAGCGCCTGGAGTTTTTAGGGGATGCAGTGATATACCTGCTCATTGGCCACCGGTTGATGGAGATGCTGCCGCAAGCAAGCGAAGGGGAGCTTTCAAGATTAAGAGCGATGGTTGTCAGCGAAGAAACCTTGGCCCAAGTTGCCAAGCACATGGGGTTGGGAGAGCTGCTTTTGATGGGAAAGGGCGAGGCGCAGACATGCGGCCGTCAAAAAAACTCTGTTTTGGCGGATGCATTGGAAGCCGTTGTGGGCGCTGTCTATTTGTCAGTGAGCTGGGAAGAGGTGGTGAATATAGTGAACAGGCTTTTTTCTGCAGAATGTCAGGCGGCGATAGAGGGCAAAGCAGGCTTTGACTATAAGACACGCTTGCAGGAAGAGGCTTTTCGTTTGTCTCGCGCAACCCCTTTTTACCGGCTGGTTTCAGAGGATGGGCCAGCACATGCCAAACAGTTTTGGGTTGAAGTCTCTTTAGAAAGACGCCCCCTTGCCGTCGCGCAAGGGCGAAGCAAAAAAGAAGCGGAGCAGCAAGCAGCCAAGGCAGCCTTGGAAAAGTTTCAACTAGCTAAGTTGAGCGAATAGCCACTCGAGGTATTTGGGCTCAGCATAGAGAATGGGGTGAGCAATAATTTCGGGTGTCGAATAGGGATGTAAACTGCAAATGTGCTTTCGGAGCGCTTCAAAGTGAAGCGCGTCGGTTTTAATCAGCAGCATATGCTCCTGGGCTTGCTCTATTTTGCCTTCCCAGCGATAAACAGAGTGCATGTTGGCGAGCACTTGCACACATGCCGCCAGCTTTTCTTCTATAAGCGCATTGGCCAAATGAGAGGCAGAGGTGGCATCAGGACAGCTGCAAAAAACACTCAAAGGCAGATTTTCTGTTTTTGTGGAAGAACTCATGTGAGAGATGTTGCAAGCTTGTTGTCGCAAAGCAATTCAAATTCAGCAAAAGAGGTAAACACAAAGGAGCGTGTCATGTTGAGGAGTGCATGGAAGATTCAGAGGCTGCATTGGCTTTTTGTCGGACTCATGGCGGTGTCTTTGTTGGCCTGCTCAGAAAAGAAAGCCGCTGTTACAGCTGCTCAGAGTCCGAAGGAAACCTGGACTCAAAAAGCTGCCCAAGGCGAAGAGATTTTTGCTCATATGAAGACGAGCGAGGGCGACATTGTGCTGAGACTTTTTTCGAAGGAGGCGCCCAAGACGGTGCAGAATTTTGTCGGCTTGGCCACGGGAGAGAAGAAGTGGACAAACCCGGCGACAGGCCAAGAGGAAAGCAAACCACTTTATCCAGGAACTTTGTTCCACCGCGTCATTTCCGGGTTTATGATCCAAGGGGGAGATCCGCTAGGAACCGGAAGAGGGGACCCCGGCTATATGTTTGAGAATGAAGACAGTGGACACAAATTCGACAAGCCTGGCGTACTGGGCATGGCCAACAAAGGTCGCGACACCAATGGCTCGCAGTTTTTCATTACAGTCGCGCCGCAGCCAAACCTTGACGGTGGATACACCATTTTTGGCGAGGTGGTGGAAGGAATGGACGTCGTTCAGAAGATTGCCGATGCACCCCGCAGCCCGACAGATCGCCCCAACGAAGAAGTTCGCATTGTTGACATAAAACTGTCGCAAACCGCCACCCCACCTGCCAAATAAGAAAGAAGGAAGCATGGGAACGAACATGAATGCTGTACACGAAAACGAATACCTCTATGCCGTCATGAAAACCTCCGAGGGGGATGTTAGCCTGCGTTTGTTTTGCAAGGAGGCCCCCAAGACGGTGGAGAATTTTGTCGGCCTGGCCACGGGGGAGAAGAAGTGGAAAAACCCGGCGACGGGCCAGGAGGAAAGCAAGCCGCTGTATGATGGGACCATTTTCCACCGCGTCATTTCCGGGTTTATGATCCAAGGGGGAGACCCCCTGGGCCGAGGAACAGGGGGCCCCGGCTACCGTTTTGGAGATGAATTCCAAAGCGGACGCAAGTTTGACAAGCCTGGGTTATTGGCCATGGCCAATGCGGGGCCCAACACCAATGGCTCGCAGTTTTTCATTACGGTGGTGCCGACGCCGCACCTCAACAACCGCCACACCATTTTTGGAGAGGTGGTGGGTGGCTATGAAGTTGTGGATAAAATCGCCAACGTGCTTCCCAAAGACTCCAACGACAGACCAAAAACGGATGTGCGCATTGAGTCCATTGTGCTATCCGTTGAGGAACCCAAGCCCTAAGGGAGCACCGTGTGAAGATGAGAAGTGGATTTGCTGCGTTGATTGGGCAGCCAAACGTTGGCAAAAGCACCCTTCTCAACAGGCTTGTTGGCGAGAAAATTTCGATTGTTTCGCGTCGTGCGCAAACGACGCGAAACCGCATTCTCGGCGTGGTAACGCGCGAGGAAGCTCAAATTGCTTTTTGGGACACCCCCGGCATTCACCAGCCCAACAATGCGCTGACGCGCTATATGTTGAAGGCTGCTTTGCGCAGTCTCGAAGAGTGCGACGTGGTTGTATATATTGTCGACGCAACGCAGCCCTCTTTGGCAAAAATGAAGCAGGTGTTGGCCCGCATGCGGACTGTTTCCAAGCCAGCATTGTTGCTGTTGAACAAGACGGACTTGGTGGCCAAACTTTCGCTTTTGCCGCTGATGAAAGAGTGCTCCAGCTTGCATGCGTTTGCAGCTATTATTCCCGTGTCCGCGCTCACCGGAGATGGGATAGAGGCTTTTTGGAAAGCTTTGGTGCCTCTGTGTCCGGAAGGGGAGGCCATGTTTCCAGCGGAGACTTTTGCAGACCAAACCGAGTTGCAGTTGGCAGAGGAGTTTATAAGGGAGCAGGCGCTGCGTTTATGTCGCCAGGAAATTCCCTACTCAACGGCCGTGCGCGTTGAGCACTTTGACGAGAGCAGCCGCTCCGCTGCAAACATGCAAGGAGAAGGCTTGCAAGGACTTGTCCGCATAGAGGCGAGCATTTATGTAGAGCGCGAAGGCCAAAAGGCCATTGTCATTGGCAAGCAGGGGCAGATGTTGAAAAAAATTGGCACGGCGGCGAGGCTGTCCATGGAGCGCATGTTAAATGCCCGCGTATATTTGGGGCTGAAGGTGAAGGTAGACCCCCGGTGGAGCAACACCCCGGAAGGCCTGAAGAGGATGGGTTATGCTTCAGGAGACTAAAGCCTCCCGGCATGCCATGGTGGCCATTGTCGGCCGCCCGAATGTGGGGAAGTCCACTTTATTCAACCGCCTGTTGGGCCACCGTCAAGCTTTGGTGCAAGACGTTTCCGGGGTAACCCGAGATCGCCACTATGCGGACTGTGAATGGGAGGGCCGGCCCATAACGTTGATAGACACCGGCGGCTTTGTCGCTCCCAATGCTGGAGACGTGCTGTCCAAGCAGGTGCGTTTGCAGGCACAGGTAGCCATAGAAGAGTGCGAGCTTATTTTATTTGTCGTCGACGGCAGGGCAGGGGTGAGTGTTGATGACTTGGAGTTGGCCAAGCTGTTGCGCAAACAACCCAAGCCTCTGCTGTTGGTGGTGAACAAAGCTGACACGCCTCAAATGGCGGATGTGCTGGCCAGCGAATTTTTCCAGCTGGGTTTGAAAGAGCCTTTTGCGGTGTCTGCGGAACACAACCTGGGCATAGCATCTTTGCGCTTTGCCATTTTGCAGCAGTTGCCGGAAGTGCCGCCCCTTGCGGCCGCACCTGAGAAGGCCAACGCCATCCACATGGCGCTTTTGGGAAGGCCCAACGTTGGCAAAAGCACCTTGGCCAACGCCTTGCTGAAAGCGGAGCGCTTTTTGGTAAGCCCCATTCCCGGGACGACGAGGGATGCTTTGGAGGCAAGCTTTGAGCACCAGGGCCAGCGCTATATATTGACGGACACCGCGGGGGTACGCCGAAAGTCAACCATTGTAGAGCAGTTGGAGCAGCAGTCCATTATGCGCAGCCTAAGGGCGATGGAGGCCTGCGAGGTATGCTGCATCGTCATGGATGTGCAAGAGCTTGCGGTGGAGCAGGACATGAAGTTGGCGGAGCTGGCGGAGCAGCGAGGCAAGAGCATGGTTTTTGTGGTTAACAAGTGGGACTTGCATGACAAAGCTTCTGACGAGGAGGCTTTTCGCAAAGGACTTAAGGCCGCCATGCGTTGGCTTGATTGGGTACCCATTGTTTTCCTAAGCGCAAAAGAAGGGCGGAAGGTGGAGAAGCTTCTGGAGGTTGCCAAGCATGTCCACACGCAAACCCGGCAGCGTTTTTCCACGCCCGCGCTTAACCGCTGGCTCCAGGCGGCCATGGCGGAGCATTCCACGCCCCGGGTTGGTGGAAGGGCCTTTCGCACCTATTATTGCTCCCAGGTGGGGGTTTCGCCGCTTTCCTTTCAATTCGTCTGCAACTTTCCAGACAGGCTTCCCGAAACCTATAGGCGCTACCTTTCCAACAGCCTGAGGGAGGCCCTGAGGCTGCAGGTGCCGTTTAGAATGTGGTTTAGAGAGCGCCCCGGGCAACACCGGCGTTTGCAGCAGGTAGCCCGCATGAAAGCCCTGAAACGTCGATAGGGGAGCAGAAGCATATTGACAGGGAATGGGTTAGCGCACAGATTGCCGCTGATGTCTACCTACAAAAAGAAACAGAAGGAACTCCGTTCACCGGATGCTTTTCAGAAAGCAGGGCGCGAGGCCATTCCCTGGCTGGTCCACAACCAAGTCCGCTTGCTGGTGTTGGTGATTTTGATTGTGCTTGGAGGCGCAGCCGTGGGCCTGTGGAGTTATAGCAAGCAGCGCGCTGAGCTTCGCGAGGCAGAGGCTTTTTCCACGGCCTTGGCGCCTTTCATGCCTCCCCTGGGAGGAGAGGCTGCCAAAATGCCTGAGGAGGTTAACCTCGAGTTGCTTAATGCGCTGAAGGCATTTGAAGCGCAAAGCCAAGGCGAGACACCGGCAGCGCGCAATGCCCATTTGCTGTTGGCCTATGCCAACCTGCGCATGGGGCAACCCGAAGAAGCCCTCAACGCCGCGCAGAAGTTTTTGGACAAGGCCCCCCAGGCAAGCCCTCTGCGCCCGGTTGCACTGGAGGCCAAGGGCTATGCTTTGGAGCAAAGCAAGCAATATGAGCTTGCCTTCGCGGCATTTGGAGAGCTTGAGGCAGGCAATGTGCAAGAGAATTGGAAAGGCAGAGGGGAATACCACCAGGCGCGCATGTTGCTTTTGAAGGGGCAACGAGAAGAGGCTTTGGCGTTGTTTGAAAAAACAGCCGCCTTGGACTTGCCAGCCAACAGGTTTGTCGCGCTTGCCAAGCAACGCGCAGAGGAACTTTCTCGAATGCCGCATGCCAACCCAACAACGACGGAGCCCTCTGCAAGCAATGAAGCAGACACTCCAAGCAACTAAACAGAAGACGGCACTCCTCGCGCTGTTGTTGGCATTGACAGCATGCCGAAGCCTGCCTTTGAGCCAGCTTTCGCCCAGCGAAGCGGATGCGGCCAATTTGTTTTCCATAGAGTGGGCGACTCCCCTCGTTGCCTCCAGCATGTTGGAATACGAGCCCCTGGAGTTTGCCTCTCCATGGGTGGACGCCCACAGAGGCCAGGTATATACCTATACGCGGGATGGGGTGGTGCGAGCCATTTCCGCTAAGGACGGGAAAGTGGTGTGGGCTTCCAAGCCCATGGGGAAGGCCTTCGCCGGGGTAGCCGCAGAAGGAGAGCTGGTATTTGTCCCCAGCGGAGACGGCGTACTGCGGGCACTGCATGCAGAAGACGGCCAAGAGAAATGGGCGGTGGACATGGGAGAAGAGTGGCTGACGCGGCCTGTCGTGGCAGATGGCAAGCTGTTGGTGGTTTCGCAGACGGATGGCCTTTTTGTATTGGAAGCGGAAACGGGGCAGAGGCTTTGGCAATACCGCAGGAAGCAGCCCACGGGGTTTAGCATTCGCGGTGCTTTTTTGCCGGCGGTTTTGGGCTCGGTGGTTTTCCAGGGGTTTTCAGACGGCAGCTTGTTGGCGTTTAGCCTGGAAGAAGGCTCCATCCTCTGGGAGAAAAACACAAGCCCCTCGGGGGGGACTCAGTTTTTGGATCTGGATTCCGGCGCTGCCTTCAGCGCGGATGGCGCTTATTTATATGTCGCCAGCTATAAAGACGGCCTGTTTGCCATTGACACCCAAACGGGTGACTTCGCATGGAACCAGCGCCTCGCAGCTGCCACTTATGTGGCATTGCGCGGCGATTTGTTGCTTGTAGCGGGGGGCTTTGGCATTTCTGCCTATGTTGCGGAGGATGGCATGCGTGTTTGGAATACGCCTGTGCTGCCGCCGCGGCCTCCCACAGCCAGGCTTCGCAAGTCCATGACGGACAAAGCCAACTCGGGGATGTCGCCTGCCATGTATAGCCGCTGGTTGATGGTGCCTACCTCGGGTGACTTGGGCTTTTTCGACATTGTTTCAGGCAAACCCATGGGCTATTGGAACCCAGGCCAAGGCGTCTGCGCCACCCCTGCCGTTTGGGGCGACTATGTCTATGTCCTCTCCAACCAGGGCCACCTCTATGCGTTGAAGATGGTGCGGTGGTCGTCCTAGGGCCTGTATGGCCATCCTGGGTGAAAATGAGTTGAAACGCTAAGTGGAAACAACATGCATTTTACACGCATCGAATTGAAAAACTGGCGAAACTTCAAGAAAGTGGACATTCCGCTCGGCCTGCGCTCCTATCTCATCGGCGCCAATGCATCCGGCAAATCCAACCTGTTGGATGTTTTCCGGTTTTTGCGCACGCTTGCCCAAAGCGAAGGGGGTGGTCTGCAAAAAGCCCTGAAAGAGCGCAAGGGGTTGAAAAAACTCCGCAGTCTATATGCACGGGAAGATCCAACAGTTCGCATTAAAGTTTGCTTAGAAGACCACAAAGAAACCCTGTGGACCTATACATTGGCTTTCAGATCGGAAGCCAAGGGTGCCAACAGAACCCTTGTTGCAGAAGAGTGTGTGACGCGTGACGGAAAGGTGCTTTTAAAACGTCCGAATAAAGGTGACGAAGCAGATCCTGAACGCAAACTGCAAACACATCTCGAACAAACCAACAACAACAAAGCATTCAGAGAATTGGCGAAGCATTTCTCTGACACAACCTATTTGCACCTGGTTCCGCAACTGCTCAAACATTCGGATGAGATGGGCAGTCGGCTCGTCGAGAATGATCCTTTCGGACAAGGTTTGATGCAGCGTATTGCCAAAACACCGACGCGAACACGCGATGCGCGCCTTAAACGCATCCAAAACAGCCTCGGACAAGCCATCCCGCAGTTTTCCGAATTGCGTTTTATACGAGATGAGATAACCACTCATTGGCACTTTGAAGCAAAATTCAATAATTGGCGACCTCATGGCGCATGGCAAAGAGAAGAGCAATTTTCGGATGGCACCTTGCGTTTGATAGGATTGCTGTGGGCTCTGCAAGAAAGCAACGGCTTGCTGTTGCTTGAAGAACCCGAATTGTCGCTCAACAGTGAGATTGTTCGACACATTCCACGGATGGTAGCTCGTGTTTTGCGAGAAAGAGGAAAGCACCGCTCGAACTGTCAAGTCCTCATGAGCACGCACAGTGAAGAGCTGCTGGCCGAAGTGGACGGAACGGACGTGTTGCTGATAGTCCCCGCGGAGAAAGACAACGGCTCCACCATTCGCGGCCCTACCCCGGATGAATTGCGCGAGATGAAATACCTCACTCCCGCTGAGGTGATGTCTGTGCAAACATACCCCAAGAAACTGGACAAGTTTGGTTTATGAGCCGCATTCAGATTGTGGGCGAAGACGCTTTGTGTTGCGCCCTCGGAGAACGTCTGGTGAAAACGTTCTTGCCGCACAGCTGGAAAATGGCTCGCCCCATCAATACAAGAGGCGTCACAAATCTGTGGAAAAATATCAGAAGATACCATGACTTTGCACAAAACCTCTTTCCCGTTTTGTGCATTGCAGACACCGACAACCAATGCGTGGGCGAAATATTGCGTCACCGTCTGCCAGAGCCTTGCGGTGCGCGGTTTTTGCTGCGTCTCGCTGTAACAGAAGCCGAAAGTTGGCTGCTTGCCGATCAAAAAGGTTTTGCTCAGGCGTTTTCCATTCCGTTGGACAAACTCCCGCAGGCCCCGGACATGGAGGTTGATCCAAAGCGGTTACTCTTGACACTTGCAGCAAAATCCAAAGTACGCAGCCAAGTTGTCCAAAAAGATCGTCTTGGCAAGCTGAAGCCGGGGGCAGAATACAACGCATGCTTATGCACCTTTGTTCGCGCAAAATGGAATGCACGCCAAGCCGCGCAAAACTCGCCCAGTCTGGCACGGGCCATAGAGCGACTGAAAACTCTGCGGCAACAAAACCAAGCTTGAGCCTGGAAAAAACCCTTCCCGCAGGCCCTCCTCTTCAAGCATAAAAACAAGGAGAGGAACCGAAGGCCCCTCTCCCTGAATGGAATTCTCCTGAAGAAACTTTAAGTTATTTCTTCACCACCACGACGACGGGGTTGATGACGTCCGGGAGGACTGCTTTTTTGATGCGGGTTTCTGGCTCGCCGGCATATTCAATCCGTGGAACGCGGAAGAGGGCGGACTGGTCCGCGACGACACTGGCGGTGCCTTCTCCTTCTTGGACGTCTCCCTCATAAGCCCATGCATATTGGACGGCATAGTCGCCGGACCGAAGGTTGGAAAGAAGCTCAGAAGAATTGTTCAGCACAAAGCTGCCAATGACGGTGCCGTTCGCGTCCAGGACGGTGACTTCCACGTCCAGGTCCAAAGCCTCCACCTTGGTTCTGGTGCCGACAAACTCTTCGCCCACCTTCACGGGGGGCGTCGTCTTCCAGATGTAGCCGTCCGCATAGTCCGGGTCGGCTTTGTCCGTAACGTCAAACTGAATGTCGCAGTGGACATAGAGGTAGACGGTTGGGGAGGCCGGCAGAGGAATGCTCAGCACGTTGTTGTGGGCAAAGCCTTTCTCCGAATGGAGGTTTCCATTTTTGGGCGCTGGCAGCGTCGCATAGGCTGCGGCGCCACACTTGCTGGCATAAACGTCGTTAATGCTGATGTCCAGCATGCCGCCGGTTGCCTTCACAGAGGCTGTGCCCACCTGCTGCACCTTGTTGCCGACAACCATGGAAAGCTCAACACCCTCTGCAAGTGCCGCTGCGTCAAGCATTGCATAGGTGAAGTGGTTGCTGTTGGGGACAATTTTGGCGCTGTTGACATTGGTTGCGGTGACAGAGCCATAGGGCTGCGAGACATATTTGTAGGGGGTTTTGCTTCCCTGCCAGAATTCCTTCCACACCTCCACTTCTGTCTTCAAAAGGGAACGCGCCTTCACTTTGAGTGAGCCATTGGGGACCATGTCAGGCGTTCCCAGGTGAAATCCGCTGATGTTGAAGTTGAGGTTGCTGGACTCTGCAGTGACGACAAAACAGTTGCTTGCGTTGTTGTTTCCGCTGTTGACATAGGCCAGCTGCCAGTCATAGGGGGCTACAATGACCCAACCGGGGTTGTTGCCGCCGGCATTTCTCGAGAACCCCAGGGAGGGCTCCCACTCAAACACTTCTCCATTCGTGAATTCCAGCTGCATGTTGACAATGGCGTTGACATTGTTGCCCGTATAAACCAGGTGCCATACGGATGGGTTTTGGGCTGTCGCGGACTCGTCCAAATAGAAGACGTTGGTCCACCCGGCTTTGTTAAAGCTGCTGCCGCTGCCTTTGAGATAAATGGTTTGGGTGCCTTGTGCCAACGCGGTTCCAGCCATTGCGAAAACAATAACTAATAAAGTTGATAAATATTTTTTCATGTCAGAACATCTCCCTTCACGCAAAAACGCTCCTTGGAAACTTCCGGCCAAGTTTTCAAAAAGCGTTTTTTTTCCATAAGAATCCTCTGCCCATTGTCCGGGGGGCCTTTTGTTTCAAGCCTCCAGGCGCACCTCCACTCACTAAGTGCCGCGCTGCGTACATATCCCTGTTTAATAAAAATAATGACAAATATTTTTTGTAATTATATTTATGTATAACATTAGATAAAGTGGGACATGAATGTCATTAGTTTCGTTTATGAAAATCTAGAGAAACCACCGAAGGAGAAGAAGCCGGTTTAGCCCCCCTCCCGGGGGGGAGGTACCTCAAACGGGCCAGGTTTCCAGCCTCCAGGCACTCTCCCAAAACATCCACTCCATTTTTGTACACAGGACATAGGCCTCCGTCATGGCCTGGCGCCGGGCCTCGGTGGAAGAGGCGGCCACCTCGTCGCAGAGGGAGATGGCTTTTTGTACCGCCGCCGCGAAGGCTTCTCCGCCATAAGTGTCTATCCAAGCCTGGTAGGGGTTCGCCTTTGTGTTTTGCGTGGCCAAAATATGGTCGCCGACTTGTTTATAAACCCAAAAGCAGGGCAGCACAGAGGCCATGGCGACTTCCAGAGGTGCCTGGTGCACTTGTTGAAGGAGATAAGAGCTATAAAGAAGGCAAGTCGGCGAAGGTGCAGGCGGCTTCGTCTCTTTCTCTGGGCCCAGGTAGCTTTCATGCAAAGCGCGCTCTACGGCCATGCATTCTCCGGCAAAGCCCAGAAAGGCCTGCGCATGCTCCACAGGGTGAAGCCTTGCGGCAATGCCTGCCAGGGCCTTGCCAAAACCCAGAAGGTAGAGGGCATCCTGCTGGATATAAAACAAAAACCTCTCCCGGCTTAAGCTGCCGTCGATCAGTCCCCGGACAAAGTCCAACTCCAAAATGCGTTGGTAGACAGCTTCCGCTTCTCTCCAGGCGCCTTCGCTCCATTTCATGTGCATTCTCCTAAATTTTGGAATCCATTAACTCGGCTTTATACTCTCCGCATTCAACACGCCTAGTTGTTTTTGCTCAGTTACAGGACAGCCCCGAGGGTGGAGAGGAAAAAAATAGCCATCCACCCTACGTTTGGTTTACTGAGAATATGTGTGCGTGAAGAGAGAGGGGGAGAAGCATGAGTCCCTTAAAAGTATTCGTCAGCTATGCCCATAAAGACAACCTCCGAGAAGAGGTGGGCGCGCTGGTGCAGTGGCTGAATGAGCAGGAGGGGATTGAGGCCATTTCCGATCACCTCTATAGGGCTGTTCCGCCTCCGCAAGGTTGGCAAGCGTGGATGGTGCATGCCATTGAGGATGCGGATGTGGTGCTGTGCATTTGCGGAGCATTCTATCAAAAAGGGTTTGAAGTCAGAGGCGGTACCCCGGGCGCCATTTGGGAAGGTGCCATTGCCACCATGGACTTATATGAAAACTTTGGCTGGAATGAGAAATATTTTCCCATTTTGCCCAGTGCAGGCTTAGCGTCCTTTGTTCCCAAGCTTTTGAGAAGGTGGAGCAACCACATTGCTTTGACGGAGCGCGAAAAAATTCTCGCACTCATTCGACACCTTCAGCACAAGCGAACAGGGAAAGCGCAGGTTTTTCAGACGAACGGCCCCCCCTCCCCAACGGACGCCCACGTCCAGGGCCCGGCCTTTCGCAACCTGCAGCGGGAAACCGACCAGCAAAAGGAGCTTCCCACGTTTTTGCGCCTGCGTTTTGCCGAGCGCGCCATTGAGTATGTGCACATAGAAAGCGTCTGGAAGGAATTCGAAACGTTTTATGCCGCACCGGATGCTTTTTTGTGGTGGCTGATTGTGGGCGGCGCAGGGACTGGCAAAAGCCGGACGGCGCTCGAATTTTGCGAATTCCTCAAACGGGAGAAACAGTGGAGCACGGGGTTTTTAAGCCTTGAAAATACGCGTCCGGAAACCTGGCATATGTGGTGTCCACAGCAGGACAGTTTGCTGGTGATTGACTATGTGGCGCGGGCGTTTTCTGGAGATCCCCGCAACATTGCCAGCATTTTTACGCCGCTGACACGGCGTGCGCAAAGAAATGAGTTTGGCGACAAACGCATTCGCATTCTGCTGTTGGAGAGGGAATATAAAGAGCGCAACAAAGCGAGGAAGCCCTTTGAGTGGTATACTCAGTTGGATAAGACGACGTGCTTTCAGCAGCCCTTTGAGTTGGACACCGTCAGTGATGAAGGGCTTTATTGCATTGCCAGACAGACGGCGAAGGACATTTGGAAGTCCCCCTACGCGCTCCCGGGGCCTCGGGAGTTTTTGCTGAAACTGACAAAACTGGACAAAAGAAAACGTCCACTCTTTGCCATGCTGCTGGCCGGCTATTTGGCGAAAGTCGACCCTAAAGCCGAAATTTCCCCCCTCCATTTGCTCGACTTTGCCATGGAGCAGGAGTTTGAACGCTCTTTGACGCCCGCGGGCGTAGAAGAAGACATAGGCCGCCTCAACGCCCTTCTCCTGGCGACATGTACCGGTGGAAAGCTGGGCTCCTGCCCTCTGCCGCCTTGCCACCGTTTGTGGAATTCCGGCCTTGGCAAACTCCGGGAAGAAGAGGGGGAAAACCGCTTCCTCTTCCACCCGGTGGAGCCGGACCTCCTCGGGGAGCGGTTTGTATTAAGTCGCGCAGGCGGCAACCGCTTTGGACGCGTCAGCAAAACACAGTTGAAAGAAGTGTTGCAAGCCGGTTGGCGAGAAGCTCCGCAGGAAATGTTCAGTTTTTTTAGCCGCTGCGCGCAAGACTTTGCTTTGGTTGACTCAGAAAACATTGCCCGGCTTTTTCTGTCAGCCCTATCGGCCATCCAAGGAAACCCCCGGAGCCAAATGGCGTGGACAGAGGCTTTTGTCAACATGACGGCTTTTTTGGAGCCTTCTGACGGAAGAAAAGTCTGGCATGCGGCCGCCTCGTTGGATGATACGCCGTGGGTGGCGCTGTGTCGTGCCAAAGCGACTTTCAACCTGGTGAATGCCTATGGCAACACCGGAAATTTCCCGGAGGCGCGAAAACTTTTTGAAGCCATGGCCGAGTTTAGCGATGTACCGAGGATTGTGCCTCTTCGCGCCCAGGCGGCCTTTGGTTTAATAAACCACCACCGCAACGCAGGAAACCTCCCGGAGGCGCGAAAGCTTTTCGAGGAGATGGCCAAGTTAGGTGACATGCCGGAGGTGGTGCTTCGTCGCGCCAAAGCGGCTGTCAATTTGATTGCGGATTATGGCAACGCCGGAAACCTCTCGGAGGCGCAAAAGCTTTTCGAGGAGATGGCCAAGCTAGGTGAAACGCCGGAGGTGGCGCTTCGTCGTGTCCAGGCAGCTGTCAATTTGATGAATGGCTATGGCAATGCCGGCAACCTCCCGGAGGCGCGAAAGCTTTTTGAGGAGATGGCCGAGTTTGGCAACACGCCGGAGGTGATGCTTTATCGCGCCCAGGCGGCTGTCAATTTGACACTCTATTGCCGCAACGCCGGCAACCTCCCGGAGGCGTGGGAGCTTTTTGAAGCCATGGCCGAGTTTGGCCATACGCCGGAGGTGGTGGTTTGTCGCGCCCAGGCGGCTGTCCATTTGATGAATGGCTATGCCAACGCCGGAAATTTTTCGCAGGCGCGGAAGCTGTTTGAAGACATAGCCCCGCTTGTGGATGTGCCGGAGATGGCGCTTGAATGCGCCCAAGTGGCTTTCAATTTGATGCTTGCGTGCATTGACGCTGAAAACCTCCCGGAAGCGCGAAAGCTGTTTGAGGCCATGGCCAAGCTTGTCGACACGCCGGAAATTGCGCTGTGTCGCGCTCAAGCAGCCGTTAATTTAATTGCTGGCCACAGCGAAGCTGGAAACCTCCCGGAGGCGCGAAGGCGTTTTGAGGAGATGGCCAAGCTTGTCGACACGCCGGAAGTAACCATTGAGCGCGCCAAAGCGGCCGTCAATTTGGTGCTCGGCTATGTCAACGATGGGAACCTCCCGGAGGCGCGAGCGCTTTTCGAGGGCATGGCTCCATTTGGCGACATACCCCAGCTTGCACTGGAGCATGCCAAAGCGGTTGTCAACCTGGTTTTGGGCTATGGCAATGCGGGAAGCCTCCCGGAGGCGCGAAAGCTTTTTGAGGAGATGGCTGGGTTTGGAAATACGCCGGAGGTTGCCATTGAGCGTGCCAAAGCGGCCGTCAACTTAATTTTTGGCTATGTCAACGCCGGCAACCTTCCCGAGGCACAAAAGCTTTTTGAGGAGATGGCCCCATGGGGCGATGCGCCTAGGTTTGCGCTTTATCGCGCCCAGGCGGCTTTCAATCTCATTTTAGGCCATGGCAATGCCGGAAACCTCCCGGAGGCACGAAAGCTATTTGAGGAGATGGCCCAGCTTGGCGACACACCGGAGAAGGGGCTTCGTCGCTCCAGGGCGGCCTTCAGTTTGATGAGCCACTACATCAGCGCCGGAAACCTCCCGGAGGCGCAAAAGCTTTTTGAGGAGATGGCCCAGTTTGGCAACACACCGGAAATTGTATTTTGTCGCGCCCAGGCCACTGCCCAGCTGATCCTCTATTATGTCAACACGGGGAGCCTCCCGGAGGCGCAAAGGCTTTTCGAGGAGATGGCCCAGCTTGGCGACGCGCCGGAGGTTGTGCATTGTCGCGCCCAGGTGGCTGTCCATTTAATCCTCTGCTATGGCAACGCCAAAAATTTCCCGGAGGCACGAAGGCTTTTTGCTGACATGGCTACATTTGGCAATACGCCGGAGATGGCGTTTTTTCGCGCCCAGGCGGCTGTCAATTTGCTTTTGTGTTGAGTTTTTGGGGCCCTCCCCCCCCAGCGAGGCATGGTGGAGCATAGGCCACCAACACCCCAAAAAGAGCAGGTGGCCTCACATCCTGCGGAATTTATTTTGAAATTTCCGAAAAGATGCATTCAAATATGGCGATACTGGAAAGCTCACGTTATTTCCTATTTTAAGAAAGGAAGTATACGTCGTGCAAAAGTTTATATTCGCATTTGCGCTCGCTTCAGCGGCGCTTTTTGCCTGCAAGGATGATGAAACTATTGTTGACGAAGCTGCATTGGCGCCGTTTAGAGCAGCCGTCGACAACAAAATAACCATTAAAGAATTTCTTGAAGAGGGCGCCAAAATTCCCGATGCCTTGGTTAACCTGGGCCGCATGCTTTTTTATGAGGAGCGCCTTTCATTAGATAACACCATCAGCTGCAACACTTGCCATGACTTGAAGAATTTTGGTGTTGATGACGAAATGTTAAGCCCTGGGGTCGACGGCAAACTTGGAGATCGCAACTCGCCCACCGTCTACAATGCTTCCATTCAATTCGTCCAATTTTGGGATGGACGCGAGCCAACGGTTGAGGCGCAAGCCCTTGGCCCTATTTTGAATCCTGTTGAAATGGCCATGCCCGACGCGAAAAGTGTTGTCAACAAGCTGAAGGGCATTGCAGGATACCTTTCGCACTTCCAAGCGGCCTTCCCCGACGAGGCTGAGCCCATCGCCTGGGAGAATATTGGCAAAGCCATCGGTGCCTTTGAGCGCCGCCTCATAACGCCTACGCGCTTCCACAAATTCCTCGCTGGAGACACCAAGGCCTTGACGGAAGAGGAGCAACGCGGCCTCAAAACCTTCATCGACGTAGGTTGCGCCGTCTGCCACCAAGGCCCCGGAGTGGGTGGCACGAGCATTCGGCGGTTGGGCTCTGCAGCCAAGCCTTGGCCGACAAACGACTTAGGCCAAGGAAATTATAGGTTTAAGGTTCCCATTTTGCTGAATATTACTGAGACAGCGCCTTATAGCCATAACGGCCAAATAGAGACGCTGGAAGAGATGGTGAAGATGATGGCCAACCATCAACTCGACAGAGCGTTGACTGCTCTAGAAACCCAGTCCATTCTCACCTTCTTGAAGACGCTGAAGGGGGAGATTCCGGAGGACTTCATTAAAAAGCCGGAGCTCCCTAAGTAGCACCCCCTCCGGAATGCACTGACATTCACCCCCAAAACAGGGCCCACGAGGCCCTGTTTTTTTTGTAAGCGCACATGGAGAGCCCATTTGTTTTGTATTGATTGTTTTCAAATAAATACAGGAACTTGCCGCGTGTATGCGTTAATGCATCCATGTCGTTTTTATTTCTTTTCATCAATGGTGTGTAACATTTTTGCTGTGCGTTCGACTTAGCAAGAAAGAGGAGAGGGGAGCGTGGATGATCTTCAAAGCATGTGTGGTGTGGTGTCGGCATGAGGGTTTATTTGCAGTCCTGGCAGCGCAAACCAGGCTGACTTGCGATCTAAGTCCAAGAGGGGTTGTTCGCATGGGTTCCGTGTACATGCGCCAGGAGAGGAAGGGTTTGACAAAGTGGGTGGCATGGATGCCGAAGCTTGCAAGTCCATCCAGGGGACTGTTTCAACATGGGTTGTGCACAGAGTCGTGCCGTTCTCGCAAGAGGAGCGCAGGCAAGCGATGTCATGGGGGCCAAGCAGAGCAGCAGGTTTTTTTGAATTGAAAACATGAGACTGAAAACATGAGGGGGTGTGCACATGTTGCATGTTTGTATGAGAAGGGCACCCATGGAAGAGCAGGCATTGGGGCCTTGTTTGACTTCCTGTGGCGCGCAAGCAGTCTTGGTTTTGAAAGTGGTGAGTACGTCAAAAGTTGTCGGCGGAGCTCAGCCTTAAGGGGAGCCATGTGTTGAAAGGGGTGAGGCATGTTGGGAAGATCTTACGATAAGGACTCAAAATATTTTGGCGCGGAGTCGGGGCAGACGGTGCGTAAGTTTATGAATTCCAAAGAAAGACTGCGCCAGCTTGCCCAATACATCATCAAAATAGACGATCGGGAGATCGTCGACTTCTATCCATTCTTGACGCAAGTCAACGTTGAAACCAGTCGCACAGAAGCTGCTGTGTGCACGCTGACGTTCGTTTCCATGCGAAATGAGCGCGGCATGTGGAATATCCAGGACTCTGCCTTGTGGTCACCATGGCGGCGCATCAGCATAGAGGCGGTTTTTGGCACATACCGCGCAGAAATTATGCGTGGTTTTATTCGCAGCATTCAACTGGACTATCCCGATGACATGAGCGCAAGCGTGACAGTTACCGGGCAGGACGAATCCATTCTGCTTTACCGGACGCATGTGCAAAAAACCTATTCGACATTTGAGCAGCCACTGAAGGATGAACTGCTGATTCGAGAGTTGCTCAAACCCAATTGGACAGGCAACCAGGTGAATGCAGCAGAAGGAACGACGTGCGGCAACCTTTATTTTGAGGGCACCCCCATCAGCCTCATTAGAGACAGGGCCGCGCTTAACGGCTATGAATTTTTTATCCGCGAAGGCAAAGTGTACTTTGGTCCACCGAGGCTGACGGGGGAGCCGCAACCTGTCATTTCGGTTTATGCTGGCAAAGCAAGCAACTGTTCCAAGTTTTCAGTGCGCCAACTGCCTGATGGCATTCAGCCCGAGGTGAAGCCCGGCAAAAGCTGTAGCAGCGTTTCCCAGGCATTTGGCACAACGGTGGCATGCCGCAAGGAGCACGGACTTTGGCACATCCACATGCCGCGAGGCCACACACTCTCTAAGTGCGAGGCGCGCGCCAAAACCAACGCGAAGGAGGCTGCCTGGAAAATAAGTGCGACAGGTGAATTGGACGGCTCTGCCTATGGCCATGTGCTGCTACCCAACCGCACAGTGAGGGTGGATGGCATTGGCAGCACCTACAGCGGCCTTTGGTATGTGGATGAAGTCAAACACAGCTTTTCTGCGGACGGCTATCGTCAATCTTTTAAATTGCTTCGCCATGCCACTTGGGAGATGGGCATGCCAGTCAAACCGGAGGCATTGGCACAATTGAGGCAGCGATGAAAAAGGCAATGCGGGGGCCAGCCGGGTGAAAAAAAACCAAGACGGTGTTTTGTTTTAAAAAGCAGCTGTTTTTTATAATGCTCTTGATTTTGACGCGCATTCTGAAGAAAACCTTGAGTCCATCGTTTTCGAGAATGTGCCGATGAACGTGGTTTTCACCCACCCAGGAGATTTTCAATGAAAAAGTTATTTGCCTCTGTTGCTGTACTTGCCTTTGTCGGCTTGTTTGTCGCCTGCGCCAACGCGGAGAAAAAAGCCTCGGCAACAACTGCTGTTGAAAATGTTGCGCCTTTGCAAGCTTCCGCGACGCTTGTGCCGACGGAGGGCAATGTTGTGCATGGCACGGTCCGCTTCATACAGGAAGCGGAGGGCATTCGAATTGTGGCTGAAGTCAGCGGTTTTAGCAGGGCGGGTTTGCACGGCTTCCACGTCCATGAGGTAGGGGATTGCAGCGCGCCGGATGCTATGAGCGCCAAAGGGCACTTCAACCCCCACGGCACCCTGCATGGCAAGGCAGGCGAAGGCGTTCACCACGCGGGGGACTTGCCTTCACTGGATGCGGACGGGGAGGGCAATGCCAAACTGAATGCCCTGTTGGGAGGCCTTGCACTCACCGGCGAGCACAGCATTGTTGGCCGCAGTTTGATTGTACATGCCGAGCCGGATGATTATACCACGCAGCCCACCGGCAACTCGGGTGCCCGCGTCGCTTGCGCTGTCATTCAATACCCCTAAAGGTTGAGCGCGTTGAGCGCGAGAAAAAAACCCCGCCATTTTTTGTTATGGCGGGGCTTTTTTTTGCCCTGTCTCTCTTAAGAAACCAATTAAGGCCTCGCGGGAGTCATATTGGCTGATGAAGCCACCACTTCCAGCAACTCAATTTCAAACTGCAAGGGGGCATGAGGAGGAATGTTGGGGAGAGCGCCATTGTCGCCATACGCCAGCGAAGCGGGGCAGACGACTTTTGCTTTTCCGCCCACCTTCATTTTCGGCAAGGCTTCCTGCCAGCATTGGATGGTATTGCCCAAGGGCATGGTTGCCGGGGCATTGCGCTCATAGCTGCTGTCAAACACCGTGCCGTCCATGAGTGTCCCGCGGTAGTGGACTTTGACTTGGCTGGTGCTTAAGGGGCTTTCACCACTGCCTTCGGTGACGGGGATGAAAACGAGGCCGGAAGCCGTTTTTTGAGCAGAAGGCTCCTTGGCAGCCTTTTCCAGGAAGGCGGGCGCTTTCTGGGCTTGCTCTGCGGCTTTGGTTTTGAATTCGGCTTCTCTTTTTTCGTTTTCTTTCCTCTGGCGCTCCTGCTCCTGCTGCATTTTGAAGGTGGCGAAAGCTTGAATTTGGTCTCTGTATTGCTCGAAGGCGTATTTGGGTTTCTTTTTAGCGAGGGCCTCCTCGAGTCCTTTGCGGACGTCGGCAATTTCCGCAGGCGTAAAGTCCCGGAGCAAGGTTTCGCCCAATTGGTTGCCGATGATCTGACATACAATTTTTATTTCAGCCGGCGTCAGTGGTTTGACGGGGGCTGCCCCTTGGGGTTGAGCAAAAGCCGCGAAAGCGGTGAGGGAGAACAGCAAGGCAATAAGACGGCGATGGGGTGTCAAGTTCATTGTGGTAGCTTTGGTTGGGAAAGAAAAATGTTCATGACTTCTTTCAACAAAGAAAGAGCTTCTTCTCGAGGGCGTTGAAAAGCATTTCGGCCCATAATGGAGCCCATGCCGCCACCATTGGCGATTTGTCGAATCTCGTCAAGCAAAGCTTGAGTGTCTTTTGCTTCGCCACCTGAGAAGATCACCAAGCGTTTTCCATTAAAGGCGCTTTGCACAACATGACGCACGCATTCGGTTAAATTGCCGCGGGGGATGGAATATTTGTCGAAGACTTTTTGGGCTTCGGGTTGCTCCACATGAGAGGTTGGAGGTTTGACTTTGATGATGTGAGCGCCCAGCTGCGCGGAGATTTGTGCTGCATAAGCCGTAACGTCCACCGCCGTTTCTCCAGCTTTGGAAAGGCCGGCGCCTCGAGGATAGGCCCAGACCACCGAAGGCAGGCCATACTCCTTGGCCTCTGCAATAAGCTCTCTGAGCATTTGGTATTGGGCATTGCGCGCGCCGGAGCCGGGATAGATGGTATAGCCGATGGCTGTGCAACCCAGCCGCACCGCGTCTTTGACGGAGCTGGTGAGGGCGGAGCAAGGCTGGTCAACTTTTGCGAGGGTATCCGAGTTATTGACTTTGAGGATGAGAGGAATTTCACCGGCGAGTTTTCCGGCGACAGCCTCGATGAAGCCCAGGGGGGCGGCATAGGCGTTGCAGCCAGAGTCAATGGCCAATTGGGCGTGGAAGTCCGGCTCATAACCTTCCGGGTTGGGAGCGAAGGAGCGCGCAGGCCCATGCTCAAAGCCCTGGTCCACAGGGAGAATGACCATTTTTCCCGTGCCTGCCAAGGTGCCTGTGTTAAGCAGTCTGGCAATGTTGGCCAAGGTGCCTGGGTTGTCGGATGGATACCAAGAGAGAATGTCGCGGACGCGTTGAGAATGAGCCATGGACGCCTTGTCTCCTTTTGAAGTTTTAAAGTCAGAAGTTTTTTGTTTGGGCCATTCCCTTATAACAAATGAAACCACTTTCGTAGGCTGGGACATAAAAAATATACTCACGCGGGCCCTGTAGGTGAATGGGCCCAATTTATAGGTGCCATGTGGGCATTTTTATTTCATTCATGTGTACGGCGGCCATGTTTGTGCCGGGTGCTTCGCCCTCTTCTCCCTCGCCGGTGGAGCAACCCTTGTCCTCGGAGCGGATTGTTGAGTTGGCCCAAAAAAATGACAAGCGGGTGCAAGCCCTACGGGAGCAGCTGTCCGTTTTGGAAGCCAAGCAACAAGAAGCGCGCTGGGCCTGGTTTCCGAAGTTTGAGACAAGCTTTTCCATGGCAGGGCCCGTCCCTGAAGCGAGAAACGACAGGCTGGGGGGGCCGCCCACAACCCAGGCTTCCTATTTGTATGACTGGGACTGGGGGACATTGGGCGTGGCTTTGCGCGCCAATATGAGCACCGTTTTGCCGGTGTATACGTTTGGGAAGTTGTCCGCCCTCAGAGAAATGGCCGCGCATGCTGTTGGGTTGGGGCACAGCTTGGAGTTGAGGGCCAAAGAGGAAATAAGGCTTCAAACTCTGCAAGCCTATTGGGGCTTTCAGGTGGCGCGTCAGGCCAAAGCCAGTTTGGAAGAAGGGCAAAAGCGCCTGGAAGAGGTAGAGCGTCTGTTGCAGCACATGGAGAAAGCAGGCTCCCTGCAAGTGACGAGGGCGGACTTTTTCAAGTTGAAGTATTATAAAAACCTGCTGGCCTCACGCCAGGGGGAAATAGAAGCAGGGCGGCAATGGGCATTGGCGGCCCTGGAGGCCATGGCGGGGTTTGCTGTCCTTCCGGTGGAGGAAGACATTCCAGAGCCAGAAGGGGAGCTTCCTTCCGTGGAAGAAAGCACAGCGCTTGCCCTAGGGGCGCGGGCAGAGGTGCGTACGCTTGAAGAAGGCATGCGTTTGAGGAAGGCGGAAGTGAGGCTTGCCCAAAGCCAGTTTTGGCCGGACGTAGGGGTTTTTGGCTTTGCGCGCTGGGCATGGGCCAGCAACACCACCCGCCAATATTCGCCTTTCGCCTATGATCCGTTCCACGAGTCCTCCGCAGGCCTTGGGCTGACGGTGCGCATGACGTTTGACATTCCTCAAAAACTGGCGCGCTTCCAACAGGCCCAGGGCGAATTGCGAAAAGTGCAGCGCGAGCGCGAAGCTGCCCAAGCAGCGTTGAAGGTGGAGCTTTCAAAGCTGTTGGGAGAGTTGAAGGGCATTCAAATGCGTGCCCAAAGCTTGGAGGCCTCCGAGAGAGAAGCCCGGAGGTGGGCCATGGCTTCTGCGACGGCCTTTGAGTTGGGCACAGGAGAAACCAGAGACGTTTTTGATGCTTACCTCGCGTGGCTGTCCGTTTCTGCCGAAAAACTGAAGGCATGGTCCGAATTTCAGCTGGGGCTGGCCGCGCTGGAGCGGGCCGTGGGCGCCTCCTGGCGTACAACAAAAAACTTCTGACAGGCATTGAATTTTGGATGCCCCCATGCGTTACACATACGCGTTACAAGTACAGAAGACTGCAGCTTGGTTTGAAACCTTTGGGAATGCCTATGCGCTTTTTTTGGAAACCGATGATGTGTGCCGTAGGGCTTTCGCTTTTTGCATGGGCCCAAGGCCCTTCGGACATTGTGAGGCGAGGGAATGCAGAAGTAGAAAAGCTGCTGAATGCGAAAGCCGACGCTGACGCCCTGGCCAAAAGCCTAGAGGCATTTGTCGACTTTGGAGAATTAACCCGGCGCGCTTTTGGGGAGAAGTGGAAGGAGCTTTCAAAGAAGCAGCAAGCCGACTTTGAGGAGGCGATGAAGGGGCTGTTGAAGGCCACCTACGTGCAGAAGACGGCGGGAGGCTCTTCCAATTTAAGCCATGCGCGAATTGAGCGGGAGGCGTTGCGAGAAGAAGAGGCGTGGGTGCATGCAACACTGCAAAGTGGCAAAACCCGAATTCCGGTGGAATACCGCCTCTATAAAAAGCAAACGGCCTGGCGGGTTTTTGACATTGTGACGGACGAAGTTTCCCTGGTGCAAACCTACGAGGAGCAATTCCGGAGATTTCTTTCAACACGCAGCCCGGAGGAGTTGTTGAAGACATTGAGGAATAAGAGGGAGCAGCTGGAGCAAACAGCGAAGGAGTCGCCGCCGAAGGAGAAGGGGAGCGGCTAACTTAAGCGCCGCCTTGCCCCACCGCCTCGCCAAGGTGCTTAAGCTTGTCTCTTTGCAAACAGGCCTCAAGCCCGTCCAAAATGCGGCAAGCAGTGCCGGGGCCGCCATAAATAAACCCTGAATAGAGTTGGACGAGGCTGGCACCGGCTTTTATTTTCTCATAGGCGTCCTCAGCGGAGAAAATGCCGCCTGCGCCAACAATGGGAATGCGTCCCTGGGTTGCCGCATACATGTGCCGAATGCAGTGGGTGGACAAAGCGCGCAGAGGTTTTCCAGAAAGGCCGCCAGCCTGCGAGGCCAGTGTATGCGAAATATTCCGCTGCAACGTCGTATTGGTAGCGATGATTCCCTCAACAGCGCAAGACAAAGCCACCTCGCCGATCTCTCTCAATTCGTCTTCGTGCAAGTCCGGTGCGAGTTTAACCAGGAGGGGTTTTTGGCAGTCCAGTTTTTTGAGGCGAAGCAAAAGCGCCTCGAGGGTTTTGGGGGACTGCAAGGAGCGCAACCCGGGAGTATTGGGAGAAGAGAGGTTAACCGCCAAATAGTCCGCAAAAGGGGCGAGGGTTTGCGCGGCCAAGGCATAGTCCTCCGCGGCCTCTTCCAACGGAGTCCATTTGTTTTTGCCGAGGTTAATGCCGATGGGGGCAGGGCGGCATTTAAGTTTTGCGAGGGTTTTGGCCGCATACTCTGCCCCGTGGTTGTTAAAGCCCATGCGGTTAATGAGGGCTTCATGCGCAGGGAGGCGAAAGAGGCGAGGCCGAGGGTTTCCCGACTGAGGTTTGGGGGTGAGTGTCCCCACCTCGACGAAGCCAAAGCCCAGGGCAGAAAGCCCGGGGACGGCGACGGCATTTTTGTCCAGGCCGGCGGCCACCCCCAGGGGGTTGGGAAAGTCCACGCCAAAGAGGCGCATGGCCAGCGCAGGGCGGAGGGGCCGGTTTTTTTCCCGAAGGCGGCGGGCAAGGGGAGTTGAGGCGCCGAGCATTTGCAGGGCACGCATTCCAAGCCCATGGGCAAATTCCGCAGGCAAGGAGAAGAGGAGAGGCCGCATCCATTTCCAATGGTTCATGGCTGTTTTTTAAAACCCGCGGATTTTTTTGAGAGACTCATAGGCTTCTTTAATGCGGTGGAAGGTTTCGGTGAGTTGTTGAATTTGCTCGGGAGACATGCCCACATTGCTGTCCGGGTGGTGGGCCGCAGCCAGCCTGCGGTAGGCGGTTTTAATTTCTTCGTCAGAGGCGCTGGGCTCAAGGCCCAGTTTGGCATAGTGCTCGCTTCCGTCGCCGAAGAAGGCGGAGGTAATAGAGTGCAGCTGCTCATCCGAAAGGTTTAAGTAGCGTACAACGCGTTGCAACAAGTCCCTCTCCGCACGCTGCAGCTGGCCATCCGTCAGCGCCAACCCATAGAGGGATGAGACAAACTCCACGCGCACGGCAGGAAGCAACTCAGGGCGGGCTTTGGCCAGCAACTCGTCCATGTCCGCCGTTTGCCTAAGCCATGCTTTCAACTCTGCGCGCACTGCGCTCAGGCCCCATTCTGAAAAGGCCATTTCCTCTTCAAAATAGAGGCGAATGTGGCGTATTTCCTCTTGGTTGATGGGGCCATCCGCCATGGCAATTTGGGCAAAAATAGGACAAAGCACCCTGGCCAGGCGCGACTCCCGAAGCTCTTCCTCGCAGGGGGCCTCCGGCAGCGGCTGGGCAGGTGCGGGGAGGGCTTTGCGGTTTTTGTGGGCAAAAGCAGCCACAGGGTGGCTCGGGTAACTGGGGGCATGCAGCTGCTCTCCCAGAAGCTCCCTGGCTGTTTTGGGAATGTCCGAAGGAATTTCCGGGGGCTGCAAGCTGCTGTCCCAAAGGCGCCCCAGGAAAAAACCCACAATGGACGTCACCACAAACCACGGCCAAGGCAACAACACCATGCCCACCGAAATTCCAACTAAAACGCCAAGCCATTTTCCAAACATAAGTCCTTGCAGCCTCGACACCCTACTGCATATTGAAAGGTTATGATAGCTCAGTTGATAGATGGAAAGGCAATGGCTGCCAAGCAGCGTGCCAGGCTGGTTTCTGAAGTCTCCAGTTTTGCTGGCCTTATGGGGCGCCCGCCCGGCATTGCCGTCGTCCGCGTGGGAGAAGACGCCGCCAGCAAACTCTACGTAGCCTCCAAAAAGCGCACCGCCGAAACCCTCGGGCTCAACTCCTGGGAGCATGCCCTGCCGGAAGAGACGACGCAGGCCAAGCTGCTTGGCCTCATTGCGCAGTTAAACGAGGATGAAGGCGTCGACGGCATATTGGTGCAGCTGCCCTTGCCAAAGCATTTGGACACGCAGCAGGTGTTAGGTGCCATTCTCCCGGAGAAAGACGTCGACGGCTTTCACCCCCTCAATGCCGGAAGCCTGTTTCAAGGGTTGCCCGCGCTGGTGCCGTGCACGCCTTTGGGGGTGATGAAGATGCTGGAGGAGATAGGGTGCCCTGTAGCCGGAAAGCGAGCGGTGGTGGTGGGCCGCAGCAACATTGTGGGCAGGCCCATGGCGGCGCTGTTGCTGAATGCGAGCGCGACGGTGGTGTTGTGCCACTCGAAGAGTGAGGTGAAGGCGGAGACGCAAAGAGCAGACATTCTCATAGCGGCCGTGGGGGTAGCCAAGCTGATAAAAGCGGATTGGATAAAGGAAGGCGCCGTAGTGGTAGACGTAGGGATGAACCGCGACGAGGCAGGCAAACTCTGCGGAGATGTGGAGTTTGAGGGGGCAAGGAGGAAAGCCGGATGGATAACCCCAGTGCCCGGCGGGGTAGGGCCCATGACGATAGCGATGTTGATGCACAACACCGTGCAGGCGGCGAACATGCGTCGCAACCCCTCTCAACGCTAACCCGTCTTCAGCGCCCACCCTGCAAGCTTATAGAGAATGCGGGCCCCCACATTGGCGTCCCACTCCGAGTCGCCGGGGGCCACCTCGCTTAAGTCAAACCCCACCACGCGCCGGCCTGAGGTGGCCACCGCCTTCAACAGGGCGCAGGCCTCGTGGAAAGACAAGCCCCCCGGCACCGGCGTGCCCGTGTTGGGGCAAAGGCTCGGCTCCAAGCTGTCAATGTCAAAGGAAATGTATACCTGCTCCGGGAGTGCTTCCACCACACGCCTCCACAGGGCCTGCATGGGCAGCCCCTCCATGCGGTGCTCCGCCAAGGCCACGTCAAAGAAAGTGCACACCCGCTCCGGCTCCGCCAGAATGCGTGCCACCTCGGCCTCGCCTAAGTCCCTCACCCCCACTTGTACCAGTTTGGAAACCCCCGGCAGGCGCTCCAACACATTGTGCATAACGGAAGCGTGGGACCACGTCAGCCCCTCAAAAGCCACGCGCAAGTCCGCATGCGCATCCATGTGCAACACACCCATGCCTGGAAACTTCTCCGCATGCGCCCGTATGTTGCCAAAGGCCGTCGAATGGTCCCCTCCCAGAAGGCCCACCCGTTTGCCCCGGGACAGCAAGCCTGTGCAGGTGGCGTGCACCCACTGGTGGAGCTTCTCACACAGCACATTCACCGAGGCTTTGGCCGCCTCCAGGCTGTCTGGCGCGGCGCTGTCCAACAGCGCATGGGCCTGTTGGTTCCACGCTTGCACCTGCTCGGGAATGTCCAGCATGGCGATGCCGGCCTCGTAGGGCTTGCCGGTTTGCAAGTCAAACAAGTCCACTTGCCGGGAGGCGGCAAGCACAGCCTCCGGGGCGAGGGCAGCTCCACGCCCATAGCTGGTGGTAGCATCAAAGGGGACAGGCACCACCACAAGGGCGGCCTCCTCGGGGGAGAAGGGAAGGCCAAAGAGGCCGGAGTCCTCGGCGGCCGCATCATCAGCGTTGAAGGTGGACATAGGGGCGGGGGCTGGGTTTACCACTCCAGGACAATTTTCCCGAAGAAGTCGTTTTTGGACATGTCCTGGAGGGCGTCGGCCGTTTGGGCAAAGGGGCAGGTTTTGGCAATGACAGGGTGTAGCCTGGCTTTCCCGGACATGTCCTTCTCAAACATGGGCAGCACCGAGGAAGCAAACGCACGCGCAAGCAGAATTTTTTCAGCCAGCGCGCGGCTGCGCAGCGTGGTGCCAATTATTTGCACCTTCTTTGTCAGCACCGCCCCCAAGGGCAACTCGCAACTTGCACCTGCCAAAAGGCCCACCAACAGCAGGCGGCCGCCTGGCGCCATGGCTGCAATGGACTCAGGTACATAGTGGCCGCCCACCAACTCGAGCACCACCTGGGCCCCGCCGGGCCACGCTTTCTTCAACGTGTCCGCAAACTTCGCCGGCTTCTCCTCCACCAGCACCCCCACGTCCAGGCCCAGGGCTTTGGCCTTCTCCAGCTTTTCTGCCGTCCTCGAGGTGCCCGCCACGGAGCAGTCCATGGCCTTGGCCAGCTGAAGGCCCGCCGTGCCTACGCCGCTGCCTACCGCGTGGATGAGGACGCGGCCAAAACGCCCAAGGCCCCCTTGCAACACCATGGCATCAAACGCCGTCATAAAGGCCTCCGGAATGGCCGCCGCCTCCTCGCAACTCAAATGCGACGGCATGGGCAAAAGCTCCCCCTCGTGCACCACCACGCGCTCGGCCCAGGCGCCACCGCCCACCAGGCCCATAACGCTGTCTCCAGGCTGAAAGCGCTGCACCCTTTCGCCTACGCGCAGCACTTCTCCGGAAAATTCGAGTCCAGGAATGTCTGCAGGCACACCGAAGGGTGCGGGGTAGAGGCCGCGTGTTTGCAGCAAGTCCGCGCGGTTAATGGCACTGGCTTTGACTTCAACGAGGACTTCTTCGGGGCCGAAGGAAGGCTCAGCGCGCTCAACGAGTTTGAGGCCTTGAGGCCCGGAGGTATCCGTCATGCAAATGGCTTTCATACTAGCCACCCCTAGCATGAGCGTTATGCTTTTGATAGGGGAAGAGTCGTCAGACAAGGAAGGCGAGGTGAGGGATTGTCCCCATGCATAAGCCGAGCAAAAACGAGCCTGACGAACGACGGCACAAAAACGGCAACCCTGAGGGACCTACATGAAATATGCGTTAAGGCGCCAACAATTGCTTCGCCAACTCCACAACCCCCTGCTCCTCTTCTCCGGAGGGGAGGTGGCCAGAAACTCCCCCACCCACGCTTTTCCTTTTCGCGCAGACAGCAATTTCCTCTACCTCTTTGGCCCTTGTGAGCCGGGGTGTGCCGCCTTCTTTGACTCGGACAGTGGCCACATTCGCTTCTTCGCCCCCGGGCGTACCCTCCAGTCCGCCCTCTGGACGGGCCCCCGGCCCTCCTTCGAGGAGTTAAAAGAAGCCCTGAAGGTGGAAGAAGTCCTCGAAGCAGAGCGCCTGGAGGAGGAAGTGGAGCGCCTGAAGGCGGGGCGGCCTTTGTCCTCCCTGGCTGTGGCCGACGAGCGCGCGACGCGCTTGGCGCAAACCCTCACCGGCCTAGAAAGCCTGTCCTTTAAACAAGGCCAACTGGGCCCCCCGGAAGTGCTCAAGGCCCTGGCCCTCATGCGCCTTTATAAAGACGCAGACGAGTTGGAAGAAGTCCGCCGCGCCATTGACATTACCTGCCAGGCGCAGCTGGGGGTTATGCAACATACCCGCCCGGGCACCTCCGTGCAGGAGTTGTATGTCCGCCTCATTGCCACCTTCGCACGCCACAGCTGCACCGAGGCCTTCGCCACCATTTTGACGGCAAGAGGCGAAATACTGCACAACCCCACCCTCTCCGGCTGTTTGCAGGAGGAGGCGTTGCTGCTTTTGGATGCGGGGGCCGAAAGGCCCAGCGGCTATTGCGCGGACATAACGCGCACCTGGCCCGTTTCAGGGAAGTTTTCGGCGCAGGCCAAAACCATTTATGAGGCGGTGTTGGAGGCCAACCGGCGCTGCATGGAAGCGGTGCGCCCGGGGGTATGGTTTAAAACGCTGCAGCGCATAGCCTCGGAAGCCATGGTGGAGGGCCTTAGGGAGGCAGGGCTTTTGAGAGGCTCCGCGGAAAACATTTTGGAGGCAGGGGCGCTGAGTGTTTTTTTTCCACACGGCATTGGCCACCTCCTGGGTTTGGAAGTCCACGACATGGCGGCCTTCGGCAACCTCGGCAGCCTCTTGTCAGAGTCTGCGCCGACGCAGGAGAAAGCCTTGGGGGAGCAGCCCAAACCGCGCGCGGACTTGGCGTTGAAGGAGGGAATGCTTTTTACCGTGGAGCCGGGGCTTTATTTTATTCCCTCGAGAATTCACTTTGCTGAATACCGCAATACCTACGGGGAATTCGTCAACTTCGAGGAGGCGGAGCGCTATTTGCAAATGCATGGCGGCCGAGGCTTTGGCGGCATTCGCATAGAGGACAATGTCCTATGCACCCAGGCAGGAGCGGAGGTGTTGACGGCAGGGCTTCCCAAACAGCTGGAGGAGGTGGAAGCCCTCATAGGGACAGCTTCTGAAAGGTCTTTTCGCCCTCTGGCGACTTAAGCCTCGTTTTTGTTCAGGTCATGCACTTGAGTGCACTCCCTGCCACCACCCTTCCGTCAGCAAGCTCCACTGGAGCTTGCTCCTCACAAAAGCCTCACCTTAAGCCACCAGAGAACGAAAATCCTCATTCAGAAGCTGTCCCTGACAGCCTCAAGGACTTAAGGGACAGCCCCTTGCCTCCTTTGGCATTTGGCATTAAAGCTAGCCCCCATGTCCTGGTTCTCCAAAAAACCTGGCATTGCCCCCGCCGAGCCTTCCAGGCGTATGGAAGGCTTGTGGGTGAAATGCGAGGAGTGCAATGAAATTCTCTACCGTGCGGAGTTGGAAAAACAGTTTAATGTATGCCCGCACTGCCAACACCACATGCTGTGGCCAGCCAGAGAGCGCCTGGCGGCCTTGTTGGACGCAGGCGTCTTCCAAGAAATGGACAGAGGCCTCCTTCCGGAAGATCCACTCTCCTTCTCGGACTCCAAGCGCTATAAGGACAGGTTGAAAAGCACTCAAAAAGCCATTGGCGAAGAAGAAGCCTTCATTTCCGGCCTCGGAAGGCTGGGCGGCAGACAGGTTTCCCTGGGGTGTTTCATTTTCCGCTTTATGGGCGGCTCCATGGGCTCCGTTGTGGGCGAAAAAATAACCCGCGTCTTTGAGAGGGCCTATGAGTTGGAATGCCCCGCCCTCATTTTTTCGGCTTCGGGCGGCGCCCGCATGCAAGAAGGCATCCTCTCCCTCATGCAAATGGCCAAAACCTCCGCCGCCCTGGCGCGCTTTCGCGAGGTGAAGCAACCCTATATTTCCGTCATGCTGCACCCCACCACCGGAGGCGTCGCCGCTTCTTTTGCATGGCTAGGAGACATTGTTTTGGCAGAGCCCAAGGCATTAATAGGGTTTGCGGGCCCCCGCGTTATAGAGCAAACCATTCACCAGAAACTCCCGGAAGGCTTTCAACGCTCCGAGTTTTTGCTGGCGCACGGCATGGTGGATGGCATTGTCCAACGCAAGGAAATGCGCGGACGCCTTATTCAGCTTTTGGAATTGTTGGCTTGACCGGTTCCACTTTGACATGATCTCTTCGTTGGGCTCCGGTTTCGCTCAGGTCACGCACTTGAGTGCGCTCCCATCGCGAAATCCTCGCCCGCCTCGAGCTCATGTCAAATTGGAACCGGTCTGTTGTACCGAAAAGTTAAACCGGTCTAGAAACGGTCCTGAATGTTAAGCAAGACACAAAAAGCGCTGGACGCACTGTTAAGTTTGCCCATGTCCACCATAAAACTGGGCTTGGAGCGCATTGAGAAAGCACTGGACATGCTGGGCCGCCCTGAGCGCAATTTCCCTTGCCTCCACATAGGCGGCAGCAACGGCAAAGGCTCCGTATGCGCCATGACAGCCTCCTGCCTCTGCGCCGCCGGCTTGCGCGTGGGCCTTTATACCTCTCCGCACCTCTCGAGAGTAAATGAGCGCTTTCAAATAAATGGAAAGCCCGTGGAGGACGAGGCATTGGCCGAAGCCATTGGGGTCCTCATGAGGGCCTTCGAGGGGAAGCTGGCGTTGAGTTTTTTTGAGTTTTGCACGGCCCTGGGTTTTTGGCTGTTTGCCAAGCAGGAGGTGGACGTCGTCGTCCTGGAGGTAGGCCTAGGAGGAAGGCTGGACGCAACCAATGTGGTTGTACCCTGCGTGAGTGCGGTTACTTCTCTTTCTCTGGAGCACACGCAATGGCTGGGGAGCACCGTGGATGCCATTGCCTATGAAAAAGCCCATATTTTTAAGCCCGGCATTCCAGCGGTGGTGAGTGCCCAAGCCTTCGGCGCCTCAAAGGTGCTGGAGGAATATGCCCAAGCCATAGGCGCCCCCCTCTGGGTGGAGGGGAAACATTTCTCCTTGCACCCCAAAGAGGAGGGGGGGGGTTGGCAAGGTTTTGGGCGGCACATGGAGAATGTGCAGTTGGCCCTTCAAGGCCCGCACCAGGTTTCCAATGCGGCGCTGGCCTTGGCCTGCCTGGAGTTGTCGCCGTTCCAGCTGGAGGAGGCGGCCTTAAGGAAGGGTTTGCAAAAGACGCGCTGGCCCGGGAGGCTGGAATATTTTGAAGGCAAGCCCCCCGTGTTGTTGGACGGTGCGCACAACCCTGCGGGCGTGGAAGCCCTGTGCCTTGCCTTGGAGCAGCTTTGGCCGAATGCGGAAATTCACCTGGTGTTTTCAGTCCTCCAGGACAAAGAGTTGGAGCCCATGGCCGCGCTTTTGTTTCCACGTTGTGCAAGCATTCACCTGGCGCCGTTAAGCCATACCAAAGCGCGTCCTCCAGGAGAATGCCTCCAGGTGGCGCAGCGTTTTTGTCCAAACAGTTTTGTATGCACCTCGGCAGAGGAAGCACTGCAAAAAGCCATGGCGCACTCAGGGGAAAATGCCTTGGTGGTGGCAGCAGGCTCCCTCTATTTGACAGGGCAGCTGAGGGAGTGTTTGCTGGTTGACAAGGCAGAAAAACTGGATAGTTTCAGCCAGCTATGAGCCATGCCAAGAAGCCCGCAGCCCCGGGGAAAGTGAGCGACAAACGCAGGTTTGACCATGAAGGAAATTCGCGAAACTTCGCGGAGGACACGTTTGTTGGAGAGCACGAGGTTGCCCAAGAGGCGGAAGAAGAAGCGCAGCCGCTTTCCGAAGAGACGCCCAGGACAAGACTTAAGGTGGAGGACGAGGAGCTTTCACGCCTTCAAAGCGAGTTGGAGACGGCGCGGGCGCGCGTCGACACGCTTGCGCGCGCCTACCAGGAGGTGGAGCGCGACAAAGAGGAATTTAAACGGCGCCTGCAGCGCGAGCGCGAGCGTATGTTGGATTTGGAGAAGGGGAAAATTTCTCTGTTGCTGATTGAAGCCGTTGACGAGTTAAACCTCTGTTTGAAAAGCGCGGACGAGTCCCCCTTGAGTGTAGGTGTGAGGATGATCCGCGAAAACCTCCTGAAGAAGCTGAAAGAAAACGGTTTGGTTTTGCTGGAGCTGGAAGGCACGGTTTTTGATCCGAATTTTGCAGAAGCTGTGGACTTGCAGGTGGTGGACAACCCGGAGGACAACATGAAAATTTTAGAAGTGTTAAGCCCCGGCTATGCCTTCAAAGAGCAAGTCCTCCGCCCAGCCCGTGTACGCGTTGCGCGCCATATACCTCCTGCCGATGCTTAGGCTTTGTGGGGTGGCCGCCGTATGCTTGCTGTCCCCCCTGGCCCTGGCACAACCACCGGCTTTTGGAGCCAAGGCACCGCCACCGCTTCCGAGTTTTGAGCCGCCACGCTCCCTGGCGCCTTTGGTGCGCGCCGTCAGCATGACTGTTGTCAGCATTCGCGCCGAAAACCGCGACGGTACACGCTCCTTGGGCTCCGGGTTGGTGGTGTCCAAGGAGGGGGAAGTGCTGACAAATGCGCATGTTGTCAGCAAGGCCTCGCAGGTGAGGGTACGCCTTAGCCATGGCGAGGAATATTCCGCGCGCATATTGGGGCAAGACAGCGGCGTAGACTTGGCTTTGTTGCAACTTGGCGGTGCCAAGGGTTTGTCCGAGGCCTATTGGGGGGACTCCGACGCCTTGGAGGTAGGAGACTGGGTGCTCGCCATAGGGCAGCCCTTTGGCCTAGACGCTTCTGTGACGCACGGCCTGGTGTCCGCCCGTGAGCGCGTCCTCGGCATAGGCCCTTTGGATGATTTTATTCAATTTAGCGCGCCTATAAACCCCGGCAACTCGGGGGGCCCCCTCTTCAACATGAAAGCGGAGGTGGTGGGCCTCACAACAGCGGTGGTGGATGCGGCGCAAGGCATAGGCTTTGCAGTCCCCATAAATTTTATACGGGAGATTTTGCCTCGGCTAAAGGCCAATGAGCGCCTCGTCATTGGCTGGCTGGGGGCGGTTTTGAAAGACTCCAGGGGCAGCCTGTGGATTATGGACGTCTACCAAAACAGCCCGGCGGCCTTGGCAGGCCTTTTGCCTGGAGACGAAGTCCTCGCGCTGGACGGCAAACCTGTGGAGAGTTATTTTCGCCTGCTGCGACGGATTGCGCTGTTGCCTCCCGGAAGCCAAGTGCGTTTGCGCGTCCAGCGCCAGGGGCAACTGTTGGAGTTGCCGGCGGTTTTGTCTCCAAGGCCGGCGGCCAACCAGGTGTTACATTCCGTACAAGGCAGCATAGAAGTTTCACAGCTGGCGGTGGTGCTCAGCAATGTCCCAGCTGAAATGTTGCAGAAGTTGCAGCTGAAGGGGGGGGCCCTGGTGACTTCGCTTCGCACGCCCCCGGAGAAAAACCCCTTCCGCGCAGGGGACATTTTGCTGGAAATGGAGGGCCGGCCCATTGAAAACACACAGCAGCTGGCCGAGTTGTTGAAAAAGCACCACAAGGCGACACTCAAACTCCTGCTGCTCCGAGACAACAAGCGCCTGTCGCTGACGGCCCATTTTCGTTAGGGTGGTTTGGGTGGCGTTGCCTCACACGTACACTCACACGTCAATGCCAGCGAGGGGTTTGAAAATTTAAAGCCTCTTTCTTCTTCACTTTCGACAAAGTCCAGGCTGGCCCCCAGCAAATAGCGCAGGCTGGCAAGGCTGATGCATATACGTATTTCCTCTTGTTGCCAGCACAGCTGATCGTCCCCAGGGTTGGCGACAAGCCCCAAGGCATATTCCATTTCCTTGCAGCCTGCAGGTTTTGCGTGCACTTCCAGGCAATGGTTTTGGGCTTGCTGGCTTTGGAGCACCCGGCGCAGCTGCGCCAAGGCCCTGGGCGTCAATACAAAAACAGGGGCGGGCAGTGGCTTGGCTTCCATAAGGTGCACCCTATGCTTCTCGGGGGCCTAGGTGAAGCACACCCATTCAAGCTTTGAGAATTCCCATGCCAACAGATGTGTGCAAATTCAGCCTACGCCCAAAGTTTTTGGTGACATACTTCGAAAAACCTGCACATAAAGTCCCTAAGCCTAGGTTTTGTAAGCCAAGGGCTTTTTTTCCTTAACATTCTTTTGGAGGTTTGTATGAAAAAATTTCTCTCTACGTTTTTTGCAGCGCTTTTGTTGAGCTCCCTCTTCGCCAGCCCCGTGTTGGCATGTGACGGTGACAAAGACGAGCACAAGAAGCAAGAAGCTATTAACTAAAGCCGCTCCCGTTTGAGGAGGTGCCTCCCTAAGGCGCCTCCTCAACCTGAAGCCCCTCTCTCTAAGCCGTTGGTTTTATTGCCTGGCTTTTTTGTGGGCTATTTAACCCGACGCGAGTGTACGGGTTTAGAAAAAAAATTTTTGGATGAAGCAACTGTCAGGCTTGTGCGTCAATGAAAGGAGAGAATTTATTTTCTCCTATTCGTATTGGGCAGTGGGTTATATTCTTAGTTTGTATCATTCATCAACACAGTTGTCGCGACTTGTAACAAGGCGTGCAGCTCATTTTGGAGGAGGCGTTATGGTTCGTTTTTTCTCTGTCACTTTCATCCTGTTTTCCATCAGCGTTCAGGCACAAAGCGTCAATATTCATGCGGGTCCTGGAGGTGTGTCCATTGATGTACGTGAAGAGGCTCATGTGCACCATCCACCCCCGGTAGTTATTCACCAGGCGCCACCTCCGGTCGTCATCCACCATGCGCCGCCCCCGGTGGTTGTGCACCAACCGCCGCCTCAGCAAGTGGTTGTCCACCAGCCTCCGCCGCCTCCTGTGGAGCTGGGAATGCCGGCTGCTGAGTTTCGAGCGCTCAAACAAGCGATTGAGTCCGAAAGCTTTGAAAAGCAGCAACTCAATGTGCTCCAGTCCGCAGCGCGGCGCGCCCAGTTTACGGTTGAGCAGGTGGGGCAGCTGATCGATCTCTTCTCCTTCTCTTCCGGAAAAGTGAAAGTTGTTGAAATAACGAGGCCGCGCATCGTCGATCGCGAAAACCTCTATCAACTGTATTCCCACTTCACCTTCGACTCTGACAAAGACAAAGTCAAACACCTCTTGAAATAACCTGGGAGAGGGGGTTGTTTTTTTGAGCCAGGAGAGGGAAACCAACATGGATAACCGTTGCCCCCTCCTCCTGGAGAAAACATGACAACCCCCTCTGTGCATTTTCAGCCCCTTCGCATAGGCTGGTTGTGCGGGCTGGCCTTTTGCGCAAGCCTGGCATTGGTTTTTTGGCCTGACAGCTTGTCCTTTAATATGGACAAAACAGAGGGGCTGGCGTCCTTTTCAGCAGGCTTGCCTTGGTGGCAAACAGGGGGAGTGCTGTTTTTAGGCGGGCTTTTGACGGCGCTGACGCCTTGTGTCTACCCGCTCATTCCCATTACGGTGGGGGTGTTGGGGGCCTCGCAAGCACGCAGCAAACTCCAGGCCATTGCCCTGAGTGCCGCCTATGTTGTTGGCATAGGCCTCATATTCAGCCTGGCAGGCCTGGGCGCTGCGCTTTCAGGCCAAGTCTTCGGCACTTTGCTTAGCAGCCGCTGGGTACAGTTGGGGCTTTTCTTGTTGATGGCCGCCTTGGCTGCTTCCATGCTGGGCGCCTTTGAGTTGCGCCTGCCCTATGCATGGACACAGCGTTTGGGGCGCCTGGGCGGCGGCGGCAGCCTCGGGGGCGCCCTCCTCATGGGAGGGGCGGCAGGTGTGCTGGCAGCCCCCTGCACCGGCCCCGTGCTGTCAGGGCTTTTGCTCTATATTGGCGAGCGCCAGGCGGTTGTGCTCGGAGGCCTAGGCCTGTTTGTTTATGCCATGGGGATAGGGCTTCCCTTCTTTTTGGTAGGGGTTTTTGCACTCAAGCTGCCCAAAGGTGGCAAGTGGATGATGGGGGTCAAATATTTTCTAGGGCTGCTGTTGGCCGTCTTCGCCCTGGGCTATTTGAAGGGGGCATGGCCGGCCTTTGACTCCACGGTGGTATGGCTGGCGCACAGCCTGGGGGGCCGCACCGTGGGCCTTCTGGTAACAGGGGGCATGGTGTTTTTTGCCCTCCTCTGGGGAGGCCTTCGCCGAAATGCTGAAAAAGCCCAGGAAGCCCAAGAGGCCCAAAGCCCCCTTCGAGAGAAGAGGCTCCAAGAAAGCTCCTACAAAATGCCCGTATTGGCCATGGTGCTTTTGGCCATTTTGCTGCGTTTTGAGTTGCCGTCTGCGGCAGTATTGCCGGGGGCGCCCTTTGTTTGGGACTATCGCTTTTCAGCCAAAGAGAGCGCCTTTGTTTTTGACGAGGTTTTGCAAAAGGCCAAAGCAGAGGGGCAGCCTGTGTTGATTGACTTTTTTGCGCAGTGGTGTGCGGCTTGCAGGGAGCTTGACAAAATCACCCTGGTGGACGCGAGGGTTGTCCAAGAAGCGGAGCGCTTTGTACGAATTAAGGTGGACGGCACCCTGGAGAGCAAGCAAATAGAGGCGCTGTATGCGCGTTTTTCCGTACGAGGTTTGCCCACGGTGGTGTTTGTTGACGCGCAAGGCACCGTGCTTTCCAAGCCTCGCGTCGAAGGCTTTGTGGGCCCTAGGGAGCTTTTGAGGAGGATGCGTCAAGTCCCTTAGGGAGCCTCAATTCCGAAAGCGGCAGGCGCCGGAGATGCATACTCGATCGCCCACACATCTATTCCCGCAGTAGCCGCAGTTTTTGGCGTCGTTTTGAAAGTCAAACCCCTCGTTCTTGCAGCAATAGCGTGAGCCCCCGCCGGCGGGCTTGATGCAGAGGAAGCCGTCTCCCCCGCAGTCGTCGTCCTCCTCGCAAGAGAAGGGCATGCTCTCATCAAACTCAACTTTGCAGCTTGCTGCGAGAAACAAGAAAAGTCCCAACAACAAAAAGCGCACATACATTAGAAAGTTCCTCCTATGCCCAGGACGACACCCACGCTTCCAATATCATCCAGGGGGTTTTCGGCGACTTTGCCTGGCGCAACAAACATCCAAAGGGTACCGCCGGCAACCATGGCGCTTCCACCTCCTATGAGGATGTTGGCCAGCAAAGCATAAAGCTGCGCCTGCTTGGCTTCTTTGCGGGTAATATCGAGAATGCTGTTTTTGTTGGTATCAACGCCGCGTTTCTCAATGGATTTGGCGGTGAGTCCAAAATAGATGCCTGCCCCTGTTGCCGCCGCTCCAGCAAGGGCGACATAGAAACCTGGACGGGCATAAATGGGCTTGTTTTTCCGGAAGTCAGGATCTTTCCAGACGCGCGCGTCAAAAGGCTTGTCCAGAGGTTTGGCAACCAGCAATACTTTGAGTACCTCCACCTTGTTGGGCCGAATGTTGAGCTCCGCGCTGAAGGGCAAAAACCCTTCTGCCTCCGCCAGCAAGGAGTGCTTGCCGCGCTCCAACAATATTTCAAAGGAGCCTTTGCCCACCTCTTTGCCTGAAAGGGTAATTTGCGTAGAAGCTTCAACCGCATCCACAATTAACTTCCCAAGGCCCACTTCCATGCTGGCGGTCATTTTGTTCCAGGCGCCCCGGGCTCTTGAGGAGAATTCGGTTTCTATTTTTGTTTTGGAGGGCTTCACCAACCCCGTAAAACCGCTGGTTTGTTGTTGTTGCTCCCTCTCCGGGCTTTCGGCGGTTTCTGTTGCAAGCTGAGGGAGCGTAGGCTCATAACCCCAGAGTGTCAGCAAAGCGCTGGGGCCTGACGGTGTCAAAGAGCCTGTAATAATGCGATCGACGCCCAAGGTTTCTGCAAGCAACTCCAGGCAAGCTTTGTCTCTGCATTCGGCAGAGGTTTTTTTGAGCTCCTTGAGGGTGGGCAACACGTCTTTGGGGCCCAGGACATGAGAAAAGCGACCTGCGCGAGCAGCCTCGGTCAAGTCTTTCTGGAATTCTATGTTAAGGCGCTTGGCACGCTCAGCTTGACGACTTCCGACAGGTTGAATACCCACAAAAGCCAGCGAAGGTGCAAAACGCTCACCTGGAGCTTCAGGTTCTTCTGTCAAGTCCAAGCCCAATTCCGTGGCTTGTGCTTGAACGGCTTGCAGGGGAACCATCCAACTCAAAAGACAAACAGCAAAAAAATAAGGACGCATGGGAGCTGAATTCTTAGATGAAGTTGTAATCCTTTAGACATAGCTTCTTAACTGCAACTCAAGTGCTTTGAGGTCTCTCAAAAAACGCCACGCCTTGCCGTCTGCTTCGATGAAATTTTCTTTAGAGAAATAACGAATGGCATTTTCCAAATTGGGCCGAGACAAAGCTTCGGCCATGGTTAACTTTCCAAGCAGCAGATCGGCCTGTCCTAAAGCAATGGCCTTTTTTAGCAGTTCTTTTGAATCAACGCTGCTGTTTTTCTCCATTGTTTGAATGGCCATGGCCGTCAGCAGATAAGACTCCAGGTAGTCGCGAAGCAAATTTGCCAAAAATTCCAGCCTCAAAACGGCAAACCTCTCCGTCGTAAGTACATAGTTTTCCCCCACAATGGACAAAAGCCCCAGTTTTTGAAACCCCGCCCACTCTGCTTGAAACTCTGACTTGGGGTGGGAGACAAACTCAAATTGGAAGAGAGCGCTTAAGAAGGCAGCCCTTTGGTTGGCCTGCTCCAGGGTGGGTGTCCCCGTGTTGTTTTGAATGGCCAAAGCCAGCATGGAATAGGAGGCGAACCAGTTAAGCAGGCTGTTTTTGTTGAAAGAAAGCTCCAGGCGTTTTTCTTCTTGGACTTGGAAAATGGAAACGTTTTCTGTCTGGGTGACGCGGACGGACTTTTCTGCGACGAAGCGGTGCAAGGCTTCCTCAATGGGCCCCAGCACACAAGGGGAGGAAGGGGCATTCCCCAAGGAAGCGGAAAGGGGCGCACCCATATGGGCCGCCAGAAGCCTCAGGCAGCCAATTCTCTCGGCAATTTCGTCTTCCAGCAGTCCTCGGTTGCGGTGGGCGAGCAAAGCGGTAGCCAGGAGGGCATGCGGGGTAATGGTGGAAGCCTGGCTGATGGCATGCATGACTTTGGAGGCCAAGGTTTGCACGAGGGCGGATTTTTGCTCCCCTGCGATGTTGGAGCAGCAAAGCACATTGCGCTCCTGCATGAGTTGGGCAAGGGAGATGGGCTCCCCAAAGCGAAGGTGGATGCTGCCATAGCGTTTTGTCAGCACTTTGGAGGAGGCGAGCAGTCGACCAATGTCTTCATTCTTTTTTGTTTTCCCTTTAAGCTCTGCCGAATAGCTGGACAGCTCCACGACACGCTCATAGTCAATGGCAATGGGGATGAAGTGCAAGTCCTCGCGCACCCCTTCCAAGACGGCGTCTGTCAACCAAGAGAAGAAGCCCATTTTGGGTGCGAGGAGTTTCCCATTGCGAGAGCGGCCGCCTTCGGGAAAAAACTCGTGGGCAATGCCGTCTTGTACAAGCTTTTTTAAATAGGCCTTGAAGGCAGCCGCATAAATTTTGTCCTCTCGAAAGCTGCGCCTTAAGAAAAACCCGCCACAGCGCCGAAAGAATGTCCCCAGAGGGAAGAAGGAGAGGTTGGCTCCGGCGGCAACCAGGGGAGCGCTGTAGCCGCGCTGCCACAGGACAAAACTCATCACCAAATAGTCCACGTGGCTTTTGTGGCTGGGCACCAAAACGACAGGCGTTTTGGTGGCCACTTTCATGGCTTTTTCAAGCCCGGCTTCATCCACTTCAATGCCGTCATAAATTCGGTGGAACACCCAGGAAAGAAGAGGGGCCGTCAATGCCAGCACCGTGGAGTTTTGTTTTGCGGCAATGGAGCGAAGTGCGCGGCGGGCTTCTTTTTGTGTGGACTCCATGCTTTTGGATTGTTGCTGTGCAATGTCAGCCAGGCGGTTTTGCAACTCTCTGTCGCGCATGGTTTCTTGCAGAAGGCGATCTCTGGATTTAATGGGCGGTCCAAAAACGGCACGTGTTTCCCGGGCAAGGTGTACACTCAAAACCCCCCGTACTTTGCGGGCCAGGAGGGGATGGTCCTTGGTGTCCGCGCCTTGAATAAAAGCGGTGAGGTTGATGGGTTCTCCCACGCGAAATTGCGCCCGGTGGAAGTTGGTGAAGAAGGCCCCCAGAGAATGCAAAAACCCCGGGTGCTCCGGCGTTCCGAAAATATGGTCAAAAAAACCGGGCGAAATTTTTTGTGCCGATTTTTTCCAGACAAACAGCTCCGGCACGAGGAAAATGGGTTTGTCCAGTTGCTTTGTCAGCTCCACCAGGGCGGGAAAAGGATCTTCCCGGACGATGGTGCCTTCGGCTTTTCCGAAGACGGTTTCCCGGAGGAAAACCATTCCGCAGCCTCCGCCCAGGAAGGCTTTTTGAAAGCGCTCTTCAAAGGGGCCGCTCAAATGGCAGCGGGAGAAAGGGCGCGTAAACCAGCGGCGCAAATTGGCGACAGCGCGAACGGGGGGCAAGGAGTGGACCAGCATGGCCCAGCTGAGGTAGAAGTAATTCACCCAAGCCGTTGTCCGCATGACATGCACGACATAACCTGTCTGGTGCAGACGAGCCAAATCCGCAAGGGCTGTCGCCGAGAAACGAACATGCTTAAAAAAACGCGAAGCCAATTTTCGGCTGAGCGGCCCAAACTCTTTTTTCAGCTGAGCTTGGATGAAGTCGTTTTTTCGTGCCGTGGACAATTCGTCAGACAGCAATTCCTCAGACAACTCGCCAATTTGCTTAGTCAAGAGATCTCCTCAACACGAAACGAATGCACTGCTGAACTATAGGTGGTGATCTCTGTCTCCTCAGCACGAAATAAACTCGCTCTCGGTCCTTCGACAGAGAGCGATGAATAGCAGACACTACAAGCTACGTTAGACTACATTTAAGAGTCTTTTGGGAAGGATGAAAAGGAATTACATCATTTCCTCTCTTCTGTCTATTTCCTCGTCTCCGCTGACATCGTTGACTGAAGGATAGGCTTTGATTCTTTCCCGAGCAATTTTCCATGCCTGTTGGACTACCCAGGACAAGGAGCGATCTTGACGGGTCGCCTCATCCTGAATCTCTTTCAGCATGTCTTCCGGAAAGTATAATGATTGTTTTCTTTTGTCTGTACCTGCCATGCAATTATGTCCTCATCGACTACGAGGTTAAGAAGAGATCCACCCCCCTGTGAAACGACGACATTCTCACGCCGACCCCTTATTTAACAATGTATGCATAAAAGTTACCACTAGAAAACACTTTTGCAAATAAAATGAAAAAAGGGCCGCAAACATAATGACTTGCAGCCCTGTCCCACCCAGGGGGGAGGGGGAACCCCTGGGTGGGCTCGTTCGGTTTTTCAAATCCAAAGCAGGGTTTTCAAAAAACCATTCTCTGTTAAAGCTAACCGAGTGAGTCCAAGACTCAAGTCAACTGTTATGTGCCCAAAGCAAAAAAACGCCTGGTTTCCTTTCGAAAAAACGTTGCATAATGCATGCTTAGACTTGCATCTGCAAAGAGAGCGCCTCTTGTTGGCTGTTTCAGGAGGTGTTGACTCCTTGGCTTTGCTGTGGGCTGTCTCGCGCATTGGCCCCTCCTTGGGTTTGCATTTTGAAGTGGCCAGCATCCACCATGGCCTGAGGGAGGAGAGCACGCAGGAAATTGCTTTTGTCCAGGCACTCTCAGAGAAGCTGGGGGTTTCGTTTCATACGCAACGGCTGCATATTCGCAAGCACGTATCTCTCGAGGAGCAAGCGCGCCATTTGCGTTATGCCGCTTTGGAGGAGATTCGTCGGCGTCAGCGTTTGAACTTCATTGCCACGGCGCATACGGCTTCAGATCAGGCCTGCACCTTGTTGATGAATTTAAGCCGGGGGGCAGCGCTTTCAGGTGCCAGAGGCATTTGGAGGCGGCGAGGGCACCTGGTTCGCCCCATGCTGTCCGCAAGGAGGGCGGAGGTGGAAGAATACCTCCGGCAGAATTCCCTGTCGCCGGTTGCAGACGCGATGAACAAAGACGAGCGCTTTTTTCGCGTGAGGATGCGACGTGGTTTGCTGGAAATGCTGGAGAAGGTTGCCGGCGCCTCCGCCACGGTGCATTTGGCACAGTTTTGCCGCTATGCGGACGAAGACGAGCGCTTCTTGCACCAGCAGGCTCAAAGCGCCTTTCAAAAAATTCAAGTGTCGCCAACAACCTTGGACACCATGGCCTTTCTGTGTCTAGAAAAACCCTTGCAGCGTCGAGTTTTAGCTTTCTTTTTGAGCCAGAATGGTTTAGAGGTGAACACAACCTCCATCGAAAATTCCATTCTCGCCATCCAAACGAAAAAAAATGCTACTTTGACTCAGGACTGCCTTCTCAAATGCGAAAGAGGACTTATCTTCATAGGGCCGGCTCCTTTGCGCAAGAAGCGTTAAACGCTTATTGTCGTCAAGGCAAACTCAAGCTATGTCTCGCAGGGCAGTTGTTTTAAAGTTTTAAAGAAGTGTTTCGCTAAGCAAAGGGTTTTTGAAACGTGCGTTCGAACTTGAAAAACATGGGCATTTGGGTGTTGCTCATCACCCTCTTCATCGTCATTTACGCCGTCTATTCCAAGAATGAGAACGCGCAAGAGCTGCCGATTACTGCTTTTTTCGAAAAGGTGAAGTCGAAGGAAATTTCCAGAGTCTCCATCAAAGAAAACATTTACATCGGCCACTTAAGCCATGCCCCCCGGGAGTTGGGGGCCGCCCCCAGGGAGTCAACGGTGCGTGCCATTGGGCCCGTTGCGGATGCGGGCATTTTGCAAAAGCTTGCTGACGAAAATGTGGAGGTGAAGTTTGAGAGGGACGAGCAAGGCGGCCTGTGGCTGAGTTTGCTGTTCCAGTGGATTCCCATTCTGCTGGTCATCGGCCTTTTCATTTTTTTCATGCGCCAGTTGCAAGGCTCCAGCGGGAAGGCGATGAGTTTTGGCAAGTCCAAGGCGAAGCTGTTGTCAGAAAACCACAACAAGCTGACGTTTGCGGACGTGGCGGGCATTGAAGAAAGCAAAGAAGAGCTTGAGGAAATTATTGCGTTTTTGAAGGACCCGAAGAAATTCACCAAACTCGGGGGCCGGATCCCCAAGGGTGTGTTGATGATGGGGCCGCCGGGGACAGGGAAGACTTTGTTGGCCAAAGCGGTGGCCGGAGAGGCCGGGGTTCCGTTTTTCTCCATTTCCGGCTCCGACTTTGTCGAAATGTTCGTCGGCGTAGGCGCCAGCCGTGTGAGGGACTTGTTTGAGCAGGGCAAGAAGAATGCGCCCTGCATTATTTTCATCGACGAAATTGACGCCGTCGGCCGGCACCGGGGAGCGGGTTTGGGCGGAGGCCACGACGAGAGGGAGCAGACGCTCAACCAGCTTCTGGTGGAAATGGACGGCTTCGAGTCCAGCGATGGTGTCATTCTCATGGCGGCCACCAACCGTCCAGATGTTTTGGATCCAGCCTTGCAGCGCCCAGGGCGCTTTGACAGAAGGGTGGTAGTCCCCCGCCCGGACTTGCGAGGAAGGGTGGGCATTTTGAAAGTCCACACCCGGCGCACGCCGTTGGCGCCGGACGTGGACTTGGATGTCATCGCCCGAGGCACGCCCGGCATGACAGGGGCGGACTTGGAAAACCTCGTCAACGAGGCGGCGCTTTTTGCTGCGCGCAGGAACAAAGAGCGTTTGGAGCTCAATGACTTTGAGATGGCCAAAGACAAAGTCTTCATGGGCCCTGAGCGCAAGTCGATGATCATGACGGAGAAGGAGAAGCAAAACACGGCCGTGCACGAAGCCGGCCATGCCTTGGTTGGCAAATTGCTTCCGGGGTGCGATCCGGTGCACAAAGTCACCATCATCCCCCGGGGGCAGGCCCTCGGAATTACCTGGTCCCTCCCCACGGAGGACCAGCTGAACCGCTACCGCAGGCAATTGAAGGACGAGCTGAGCATGCTGTTGGGCGGCCGCGTGGCCGAAGAGTTGGTGTTTGATGAGATGAGCGCGGGCGCGGCCAATGACATTGAGCGGGCGACACACATTGCACGCGCCATGGTATGCCGGTGGGGAATGAGCGAGAAGCTGGGGCCTTTGTCCTATGCCAGCCGCGAAGGAGAGGTTTTCCTCGGGAGGGACTTTTCTTCACGCCCGGACCATTCCGATGAGACGGCCAAAAACATTGACGAAGAAATACGCAGCATGGTGGTGGAGGCCTATGAGCGCACCAAAGCATTGCTTTTGGAAAACCTGGAGCTGCTGAGGCGGATTGCGGATGCCCTGGTTGAATATGAGACTTTGGATGCGGAAGACTTGGAAGTGCTCATGCAAGGCGGGCAGCTGACGCGTGAAAAGCCGCCGCCGAAGGTGACAGCTCCGCCACCGCCGCCCACGGAAGAGAAGAAAAACCGGAATATTTTGGACAGCATAGACATGAACATGGAGCCCGAGAAGGCCTAGAGCTGTTTAAGGTTGAAGTAAGTCTTTCTTTTCTCGTCGCCCCCGCGGAAGTTGTTGCAGCACCCCATTCCGTCGCCCCCGCAAAAGCGGGGGTCCAGAGCTGCGGAGTTGTCGTTTATGCATTTATTGTTTCTGCAAGCGCTGTTGCCAAAACATGCACCTCAAGGGCCTTTAGACTGCACTTCTGGACCCCCGCTTTTGCGGGGGCGACGTTAAGAGCAGATTATTTCAACATGAAAGCGTAGAAACAGCACATGGACAACACCTTGCCCCTGTTGTTGGCCAAAGAACGAAGCTGGCGGTGGCTGCCCAAACCCACGTTGATGGGGGTGCTAAACCTCACGGAAGACTCTTTCTCCGGAGATGGTTTTGCAGGAGGCACCGCTTTGGCGGTGGCGCATGCCCAAAAACTGCTGAAGGAGGGGGCCGACTGGATAGACATGGGGGCCGAGTCCACGCGCCCCGGCGCCAAGCCCGTGGAAGAGGCCGTGGAGAGGGAGCGCATTTTGGCAGCGGTGCATGCTTTCAGAGCCCAGGAGGCGGAGGCTTTTTTGTCCATAGACACCCTGAAGGCTTCGGTTGCCAAGGCGGCGCTTTTGGCGGGGGCAGACATGGTGAACGATGTTTCGGGAATGCTGGCGGACCCCCACATGCTGGAAGTGGTGGCCTCCCAAAAAGCCGCCATATGCATAGGCCATATGCCCGGCACCCCCCAAACCATGCAAAGCCAACTCATGGAAGGTGACATTGTCGAAGCGCTGCTGGCTTTTTTTTCCCGCCGCATTGAAGTGGCCATGGCCGCAGGCATTGAAAGAGAGCGCATTCTGGTGGACCCCTGCATTGGGTTTGGAAAGTCCTTTGAGCAAAACTGGCTGCTGCTCAAAAACCTGCACCGCTTGAGAGCATTGAATGTCCGCATAGCCGTGGGCTTTAGCCGCAAGGCTTTTCTCGGGGAGCTGGTTGCCTCCCCCGAGCCCCGGGACAGGGACGAGGCCACCGCCGCCCTTGTGGCTGTGTTGACGGCCCAGTCCGCCGTTGACGTCATCCGCGTCCACAATGCCGCCCTCGCAAAAACAGCACGAGAAGCAGGGACGCGGCTTGCTTCCAAGCCTCTTCCTGCATAAGGAGCCTTCATGGCACGAAAACTCTTCGGAACAGACGGCGTGCGAGGGAAGGCCAATGCACCACCCATGACGGCGGAGTTGGCCATGAGA
>Ga0209737_10000185_pt1 | contig 56175 bp, 55 predicted proteins | sample TergutCu122P3_FD_187284 | JGI IMG/M metagenome (GOLD analysis project Ga0209737, IMG submission 187284) | Cubitermes ugandensis P3 segment gut microbial communities from Kakamega Forest, Kenya - Cu122 P3 (SPAdes) (version 2) | ecosystem: Host-associated > Arthropoda: Insects > Digestive system... | reverse complement strand
CTTCCGATCTGTTGGTGGTGTGGCGGGATATAATTCGGGCACCGTGCAAGACAGCTATGCCACGGGCAATGTCGATGGCGGCAATAACGGAACCGATGTCGGCGGCGTGGTGGGGGGAAACGAAGGTGCCGTGCAAAACAGCCACGCCACAGGTAACGTCAACGGCCGAAACGCTATCGGCGGCGTCGTGGGGATGAACTATCCCGATGGCATAGTTCAAAAATGCTATGCCACGGGTAACGTCAGCAGCACCTACCGGTATGCTGGTGGCGTGGTGGGATGGAACTTTAGCATTGTGGAAAACTGCTATGCCACAGGCAATGTCGATGGTGACATTAATGTCGGCGGCGTGGTGGGGCTAAACGACGGCAGATTGGAAAAATGTTATGCCACAGGCAACATCAATGGCAGCTGGCGTGTCGGCGGCGTGATTGGGGAAGGCAGAAGCATAGTGCAAAACTGCGTCGCGCTGAACCCAAGCATCACTAAAGATATCGACAGCTTCGGGCGCGTGGCAGGACTGGGCGGTGGCCTGAACAACTACGCACGCAGCGACATGAAGCTGAACTATGTCCCCAACATCGGCCCGGACTCGGGGGATGGAGCGGATGTCTTTCCCGAGGAATGGAACAGCGCAACTTTCTGGAGAACAACCGTGCATTTCTCCGACGAGCTCTGGAACTTGCAAGACGGCAAGCTGCCTACCTTGAAAAACGTCGGCGGGGTGCAAAACCCGACGGTGCTTCCTGTTCAGTAATTCGGCATTTCCGATTGAAGAATATACTTCGTCATTGCGAGCTTCGCTAAGCAATCCAGTGCCGCGAAGGTTTGCAGTTGCTGGGATTGCGCTCTGCTCCATCCCAGCCTACCGTCGTTGCGAAAAACACCTGCGGATCGCTTTTGACGGGAGGCCTCTGCGCACGCCTTTGAAGTTTTTTTGTTGGCACACTCTTCCAAAAAAGCTAGAAGGGCAGGCTTCCAGTCCTCCGGGCATGGCGCCCGGGGTAAGGAGTTTGGTGCAATGAAACCTGAAATCCATCCTGAATATCCACCCGGGCGCATCACCTGTGCCTGCGGCAATGTCCTTGAGACACGCAGCACGCGCGGCTCCTTCAATGTGGAAATTTGCTCCGCTTGCCACCCTTTCTTCACCGGCAAATATAAACTCGTTGACACCCAGGGCCGCGTTGAGCGCTTTCGCAAACGTTATGAGGCCAAGGGCAAGGCAAGCAAGGCCTGAGTTTCGTGCAAGCTCCCTCCCCTCCTCCTCATGTTGGCGGACAAGCTGTCATCGAAGGTGTTATGATGCGCTCGCCGCGCAGCTTTGTCGTGGCCGTGCGGCGAGCAGATGGAAAAATTGCACTGCGCGAGCAAGCCTGGAAAAGCTTCTGGCCCTCGCTGAAGTTTTTTCGCTGGCCCTTTTTTCGCGGCATCATGGTGCTCATCGAATCCATGCACAACGGCTATGTCGCCCTGGAATTTTCCGCCCAACAGGCAGAGCCCCCCGAAGAAAGCACAAAGCCCTCCAAGAAAAATGCCAAACCGCCTCAAGAAAACACCGCGCCTCCTGAAAAAAATGCCCCGCCTTCCAAGGACGCAGCGCCCATGCCCAAGGGCGGCGGCATGGCCTTCAGCATGGTGTTGGCTACCTTGTTGGCGCTGGGTTTGTTTGTGGCCTTGCCGCACTTGCTGACGTGGGGCATGGGTGCATGGACAAACACGCCGCTGGACACCGACGGTTTTGCTTTTCACCTCATTGACGGCATTTTTCGGTTGCTCATTTTTGTGGGTTATTTGTTGCTGATTTCAAGAAGCAAGGACGTTCAAAGCGTGTTCGCCTATCACGGAGCAGAGCACAAAGCCATTTGGGCCTATGAGTCCCAGCAGGCCTTGAATGTGGAGAATACGAAGGCCTTTGACACCTTGCATCCGCGCTGCGGCACGAGTTTTTTGCTGGTCGTCGTGGCTGTGGCGGTGCTTTTTCATGTCGTGTTTTTGCCGTGGGTGCCCAGGCTGCACGACAACAATTGGGTGAATCAGCTTTTGCTGATTTTGGTGAAGCTGCCCATGGTGCTCCCCATTGCGGGGGTTGCCTATGAGTTGCAACGCCTGACAGCAAAAAAAGACTGCCCGCGCCTTCTTCGCTGGCTGGCTTTGCCCGGCATGTGGCTGCAATATATAACGACGAAACCGCCCACAGACGCGCAACTTGAAATTGCTCTGTTGGCTTTGCAGCGCACCTTAAAACGCGAGCAAGCCTCCGAAGCTTTGCCCGAGGGCCTGTTTGTTTTTGACGATTTTCAAAGCGCCCAACATGAGAATGACGCTGCTTCAGCCTCAAGCAACGTCATGTCTGCGACGGCCTAAAAACCCTATCCGATGGGGCGCTCGCAGGCCCACCCTATTTTATAGCCGCGGAGGACTGGAGAGGTGTTTGTCCCGGGAACGGACACCAGCTCAAACTCCACCTGCATGAAGGTGCTTTTGGGGATTTGGCTCAAGTCCGCCGGAGACTCTTTGAATTCATGGGGATGGGCCCTGTCCAATTCTTCGCGCGTGTTGGCAACCTTCACCACAACATTCAGTTGCGTGCCCTCCGGAAGCTCGGCTTCCCAGGAAAGAGACTTCCAGGAAGAATAGAGGGAGCAGCCTTCGATGATGTGCTTATAGGTTCCTTTGGGCGCGGTGAAGTTCCTGAGTTGATAGCCTGTGAAGTCCGAATAGGTATAATAATATGGGTTATAGTGCGGCGTGCTTGGATTCTTTGCATGGTTGATGTTTGTGAACGCCGGCGGGTTATAATCCGGACGCTTCGGATCCTCCGCCTGGACTGGACGATCTGGATCGTGCTTGAGGTTCACGCGAATAGCCCGATGGCCATAAGCAGCGCTCCATGGATTTCCTGCTCTGTCAAAGCCCACACCCAAATAACCGTTCATGCTAGGGTCAGCACCCAAGTCTAACGAGCCCGAAGCACCCCTCATGGGAGCAATTTCGCAATCACCAGCCCCATTGTTGAGGGCATCGTTCCAACGGAAGCGATAGAGCGAGAAGCCGCTGGTCATATAAACATTGCCGGCCTTGTCAACCGTCACGCCGGCGCTTCCGCCAGGGTCTCCACGACATCGACGCCACCCTTTGGGGGCAATGTCCTCATAGTGGTTATAAGAACATCCGGCAGTCGAGGCAACCCACACCCGGTGATCGGCATCGACGGCTATGCCATAGGAGCTGCAGCCACTAACGGTTGGTTTTATGGGCGCTGCATTTCCGAAGTCATCCTTGCTGACAACGATTCCCGTTTTGGTGTCTATCCCCTGAAGGTAGCCACCGCCCAAGGTCGTCATCCACAAGGTTCCGCGGCCATCCACAATGGCGCCATAAGGACTTATTCCCAATGCAATGGGGCCATCCAACTGTCGGCCTGTTTTGGAGTCGAACTTATAGGCCGCCTTCTCTCTGAAACACCCAACCCACACATTGCCTTCAGCATCGATGGCCAGGGCACGTGCGCCTTCATTTGTGGGATACGGTTGCCTAGAAGCAGTGGGATCTGCCTCCGTGCAGACCGGTGTTGAAAACAACACACAATCGTCATCGGGGAACACTTCCAGAGTGTTGTTGTCATCCACCTCGCTTGTGCGGGCGTCCTCGCCATTTCTGCAATTTTTCTTTTCTGCCGCAATTTTTGTCAACACACCCGAACGCTCATTGCCGCCACGGTTGGCCACCCATGCATTGCCTTCTGTGTCGATGGCTGTGCGGCTGGGAAAATAAGAATACGAGGTGAATCTAAAGTCGTTGGAGAGCGTCGTGCACTGGCCTTGTTCAGGAGACTGGCCTTCTTCACATCGAATGTTGGTGATACTTTTGTAGCGCGCCAACTCCTGCCCTGTGTTCACATCGAATTTCGAAACGATGCCATTGCTTGAGTCGGCCAGCCACATATAATCGGAGATCACCTCTTCTTGGTTCAGAATGAGGTTTCCGTTGGCATCCACTCTCACACCGTCCATGACAACATTTGGATCGAGCGAGCCTGCCACATCCCAATTCCAGCCGGGTGTGCTTTCCACCACTCGGAGAGAAGAGTCGTTGTCGTCGCCGTTGTTGTCGCCTTTGTCCTGGTCAAGCTTTTCAATATTTTCTGTGACAAGTTTTTCTGTTAAACCCAAGGGACAGGCGAAGAGTCCGCTAACCCAAAACAATGAGATCAGTAGATATTTTTTTGAACGCATGAGAGTTGTCCTTAACCAATGGGGCGCTCGCAGGCCCACTCTATTTTATAGCTGCGGAGGGTGGGAGACCTTTCACGGTCTGCAGAAGACTCCAAAATAAACTCCAACTGCATGAAGGTGCTTTTGGGGACTTCACTCAAGTCGGCCGGAGACTGCTCATAGGGGCCATGGCGATGCGCTAAAGGCAACTCTTCACGCGTGTTGGCAACCCGCACATAAAAACTCAGCCGCGTGCCTTCCGGAACTTCTGCCTCCCAGGAAAGAGACTTCCAGGAAGAATAGAGGGAGCAGCCTTCGATTATCCGCCTGTAGATTCCTCTGGGGGCCGTGAAGTTCCTGAGTTGATAGCCTGTGAAGTCCGAATAGGTATAATAGCTCGGGTTATAGGAGGTCGCGCTTTTCGCCAGCTGTGTTTTGAGAATGCTTCCATCTTTCAAATTCACGCGGGCAGCTTGATTGCCCATGGCAACCGTCCAGGGGTTTCCTGCTGAGTCGAAGCCCACACCCAAAAGCGTTTTGCCGATGCCCAGATCGACGGTGTTCTTCTCCGCAATGGGAACAATGCTGCAAGAGCCATCGGGGCCGTTGTCATCCCATTTGAAACGAATGAGACTCCCGTTGCCACTGCTCGACATATAAATGTTGCCCTCAATGTCGACAGTGATCCCACGACCAGCGGTGAAGCTGCCGGAGGGGAAAGTGTTTGCTCCGGACTGAATCGAACAGCGACGCCATCGGGGGCCGTCTGTGGCGTAATGATCATAGGCGCAGGCAACAGCGCCGCCGTGATGAACCCCTGCAATCCATACCCGGTTGTCTCCATCAATGGCCAAACCATACGAGTTGCAACCCGGGATTGTTGCGTAGATGCCCTGAGCTGGGCCTATGACTTTCTTGGTTTTTGTATCAACGCCCTGGATGACAGAGCCTTGATAGTTGGTGCCCTGAACCCTGTTGTTTACAAAATAGTCGCTTAGCCACATATTCTGCTTTCCATCAACGATGGCACCATAGGGCTGAATTCCCACCCCAATGGGGGCTCCTTCCTTCTGACCATTGAGGGCATTGAGTTGAACGACTGTCCTATCGGTCCAGCAGCCCACCCAAATATCCCCTGCGCTGCCTTCCTGCCCTTTGGAAACCGCCAGGGCTCGTGCTCCCGTGCCTGAGCCCGAGCACACCTTGGTCGTGAACAGCACGCAGTCGTCGTCGGGAACCACGTTGACAAAACCGTTGGCATCCACCTGGCTTGTGTTTGCGCCTCCGTTTCTGCAAAATTCTTTCTCCGACGCAATCTTCGTCACATAGCCCTGGCCACCGCGGTTGGCCACCCATGCATTTCCATAAGCGTCGATGGCCGTGCGGCTTGGGCTGAAGTTGCTGGTCATCGGATCAAAACTGTGTCGGCCCGTGCAGCCTCCCTGCTCAGGCTTGTCTTCCCCTTCTGCGCAATAGGTTTTGGTGACGGAGCGATAGCGCGCGATCTCTTTTCCTGTTTTCGTGTCAAATTTTGAAACCACGCCGCCGCCATTGCTAGGATCTGCCAGCCACATATAGTCTGAGTGCCTCGTGCTTTGAACAAGCGCGAGGTTTCCTTCTGCGTCCACGCCCACGCCGTCTACGTTGACGTTGGGATCCGCCAGGCTCCCTGCTCCCCCTTCTACCCCCCAACCCGATGGGCTTTCGATAAGCTGCGGCAAAGAACTTCTCTCTTGATCCTTGTCTTTGTCAGCCTCGTCGACTTTGCCTGTAAGAGATCCCGGGTCCATTAAACCCAAGGGACAGGCGAAGAGTCCGCTAACCCACAACAATGAAACCAACAGATATTTTTTTGAACGCATGAGAGTTGCCCTCCGAGAAATTTCCCAACCCGACTCGAAAGCCCCTGCTGAACCCCGCACCACACCCCTGTGTGCCTCAACAGTAGAATAGCTTGTATTGTCGTCTTGTGTATACCCGGAATTCTCCGGTGTTATCTGCGCAGTGCATGTACTCTTTTGCTCTACATGCACCTGCAGAAACCGGCAGCAGCTCGACGCGTTGAGCAAACATTGCTCAGCCGATGGGGCGCTCGCAGCTCCACTCTATTTTATAGCCGCGGAGCTTGGGAGATTTTTCGCGGTCTGCAGAGGACTCCAGGACAAACTCCAACTGCATGAAGGTGCTTTTGGGGACTTCACTCAAGTCGGCCGGAGACTGCTCATAGGGGCCATGGCGGTGCGCCAAAGACAACTCTTCACGCGTGTTGGCAACCCGTACATAAAAACTCAGCCGCGTGCCTTCCGGAACTTCTGCCTCCCAGGAAATGAACTTCCAGGAAGAATGGAAAGGGCAGCCTTCAATAATTCGCCTGTAGGTTCCCCTGGGGGCTGTGAAATGCCTGAGTTGATAGCCTGTGAAGTCCGAGTAGGTATAATAGCTCGGGTTATAGGAGGTCGCGCTTTTCGCCAGCTGTGTTTTGAGAATGCTTCCATCCTCCAAATTCACGCGGGCAGCTTGATTGCCCATGGCAACCGTCCAGGGGTTTCCTTCGGAGTCGAAGCCCACACCCAGAAGCCTGTTGCCGATGGTCAGGCTGATGGTGTTCTTCTCCGCAATGGGAACGATGCTGCAAGAACCATTGGGGCCGCTATCATCCCATTTAAAACGAAGGAGACTCCCGTTGCCATCGCTCGACATGTAAATGTTGCCGTGAATGTCGACGGTGATTCCACGACCAGCGGTAAAGTTTCCGGGAGAGAGCGAACAGCGACGCCACCGGGGGCCGCCTGCAGCATAATGATCATAGGCACAGGCAACCGCGCCGCTTTGGCGGATGCCTGCAATCCACACCCGGTTGTCTCCGTCAACGGCCAGGCCGTAGGAGCTGCAATGGGCGATGGTTGATTTGATGCCTTGCGCTGGGCCTATGACGGTCCTGGTTTTCGTGTTGACGCCTTGGATGACGGAGCCTGTCTGCTTGGAGCCTGAGAGCGTAAACTCTGCATAATAGTCGTTCAGCCACAAATTCTGTTGTCCATCGACGATGGCACCATAGGGCTGAATTCCCACCCCAATGGGGGCTCCTTCCTTCTGGCCATTGCTGGCGTTGAGTTGAACGACTGTCTTGTCGGTCCAGCAACCCACCCAAATGTCCCCCGCGCTGCCTTCTTGCCCTTCGGAAACCGCCAGGGCTCGTGCTCCCGTGCCTGAGCCTGAGCATACCTTGGTTGTGAACAGCACGCAGTCGTCGTCCGCAAGCACGTTGACAAAACCGTTGGCATCCACCTGGCTTGTGTTTGCGCCTCCGTTTCTGCAAAATTCTTTCTCCGACGCAATCTTCGTCACATAGCCCTGGCCACCGCGGTTGGCCACCCATGCATTTCCATAAGCGTCGATGGCTGTGCGGCTTGGGCTGAACTTGCTGGTCATCGGATTGAAACTGTGTTGGCCCGTGCAACCTCCCTGCTCAGGTTTGTCTTCCCCATCTGCGCAATAGGTTTTGGTGACGGAGCGATAGCGCGCAAGCTCTTTTCCTGTGCGCGTGTCAAATTTTGAAACCACGCCGTTCTCGGGATCTGCCAGCCACATATAGTCTGAGCGCCTCGTGCTTTGATCGAGCGCGAGGTTTCCTTCTGCGTCCACGCCCACGCCGTCTACGCTGACGTTCGGATCGGCCAGGCTCCCTGCTCCCCCCTCTACCCCCCAGCTTGACGGGCTTTCTATGGTTTGAGGTGAAAAATCACCGCCACCCCCTCCGTCTCCTGTGGGGCCTCCCCCTCCGCGATCACTGAGCTCAACACCTCCCGGATCCATCAAACCCAAGGGACACGCCCAAAGACCAGCAAGACAACACAAGGAAACCAACCAATGTTTTTTTGAACGCATGAGAGCTGCCCTCGAAGGAATTTTTTGCCCAATTCAAAACTCCAGGACAGCTGGAACAACCGGTTGCTGTGTATCTGGAAACTTGCACTGTACATGGATACCTGTACCGGCCAGTTTGGAGTGCAGCAACAAAATGTGCCTGGCACCGACAACAGGTGGATGCAGTCGTGCCAGGCCGGTTCAACGTTGAATGAAAGAGACGCTATCCAACGGGCGTGCTGGGCGTGTCGCAAGCCCATGTCACTTCATAGCCACGCAGGACAGGAGAGACTTTGCTGTCTATGGAAGGTAAGAGCTCAAACTCCAGCTGCACAAAATTGCTCTCGCCAACAAGACGCTGAACGCTGCTCAAATTGCCTTCCACTTTCTCCAGCGGGCCATGGCGAACAGCTGTGGACAAGCCTTCGAGGGTGTTGGACATCCGCACATAAACGTCAACCCGCGCGCCTTGCGGAAGTTCGGCATTCCAGGAAAGAGATTTCCAGGAAGAATAGCTCGTGCAACCTTTCAGCACCTGCTTGTAGCTCCCCTTCTGGAGGGTGAAAGTCCTCATCTGATAGCCGGTGAAGTCCGAATAGGTATAATAAGTCGGCGAATGGCCTGTGGCAGCGCGCGTTCTTAAAATGGCCCCCGTCTTCAAGTCCAGACGCGCAGCTTGCGTGCCGCCCACAGCCCAGGGCCAGGGCGGATCGTCCTTGTCCAGCCCTTCCACCTTCGCCAGGCCTACGCCTTTGAGGCCGGCTACGCTTGTGGCCGTTGTGCTGACTGCATTGCACTTGCTTGTCCCCTCATCCCAACGCTGGCGAACCAACGAAGAGCCTGTCGTGGAATAAACATTGTAGTCCTGGTCCACCACAATGCCGGTGCGGTCGACTTCATAGCAGCGACGCCATTTGTTGGCTGCCGCATAGTGGTTGTAAATGCATCCACCCGACATCCACACTCTGTCTTGCCCATCCACAGCCAGGCCATAGGCGTAGCAGCGGCCAAAGCCTGTTGAGGTGATGGGCTTGGGGTTTCCTGCCTCCTTATTCAAAACTTCTCCCGTCCGGGTGTTCACCCCTTGGAGTCCACCCGTGCCCAAGGTCGTCAGCCACAAGTTCTGGCGACTGTCCACAATGGCACCATAGGGTGGCAAGCCCAGCGCAATGGGGCCTCGTTTGATCTGACCGTTTTTGGAGTCAAGCTGATAGACAGTTTGGTTGGTATAGCAGCCCACCCATACGTCGCCGGCAGCGTCGATGGCCAGAGCGCGTGCTCCGTAGCTGCCGGTGCATACCCGTGTGGTGAACAAAATGCATTCGTCTTCCCCCAGCGCGAGCGCTTCAGCAAGCTCGATGGCGCCGCTGGCGTTGAGGTCTCTGCTGGTGTCAATCTTCCCGTTGCCGTTGCGGTCCACACAAAAACGCTCGTCTCCCGCAATTTTCGTCACAGAGTTGAGTCCGCCAAAACCTCGGTTGGCCACCCATGCATTTCCATCTCCGTCAATGGCCGTGCGACTTGGGTGGTGGCGCGTCCCGGCGCTGATGGTGAATGCTGTGCAGTTTTTTTGCTCAGGACTTTGTCCGGCTGCACAGGTGAGGGGAGTTACCGAGCGATAGCGCGCCACTTCTTTGCCGGTGTTCACATCAAATTTTGAAACCATGTCGTTGGCCGTGTCTGCCAGCCACATGTGATGGGAAAGGGTCGTCTTCTGCTGGTTGAGAACCAGGTTTCCATCCGCATCCACACCCACGCCGTCTTTTGCTGTGGTGTTGGGATGGACAGGCTCGCCGTCTCCATTCAGGCCCCAGTTCTCCGGGGGGATGATTGTTTGGATACCGCCGCTTCCCCCGGGGGTTCCTCCTCCAGGATCTCCTCCTCCGGGATCTCCTCCTCCGGGCGTGCCTCCGGGGGTTCCGCCTGCTTCTGAGCCTTCTCCGCTTTTTGTGCCGCTGAGGAATTCACTCAAATCCAGTTTGCCGTCCACGCATGCCCAAAGACCGGCAACACAGAAGAGTAATAAATATTTTTTGGAGAACATGAGTACCGTTCCTTGCGAGAATTTTCCGGCCCAACTTGAAAGTCCCGCGCGCAGGAATGCGTCGACGCCTGGAAAACAGAATAGCTCAAACCTTCGCCGACTGTATATCCCAAAACAACCCACACGCTCTGCACTTTGCAGGGGTACATTGTTCCAGAGTTTCATGGGTAGGCAGAGCTCAAACCTGCTCGCAAGCCCACTTCATTTCATAGGCATGTACGACGGGGGCGCTCTTCTGGTCTTCCGAAGGCAACAAAACAAATTCCAACTGCATGAGGCTGCCCTTGGGAAGGCCCAGGGTGCGCAAGTCCACGGGGGAAGTTTCAAAAGGACCATGGCGAAGGGCCGAAGACTTTTCGCCTTCGGTGTTGGCCACTTTCAAATAGACTTGAAGCTTCGCATTCTCCGGAACGGTGGCACTCCAGGAAACAGACTTGGGGGAAGAAGCCTGCTCACAACCCTGGATGGTTTGCTGGTAGACGCCGCGCGGCGCTGTGAAATTCTTCAGCTGGTAGCCTGTGAAATCCGAAAAGGCATGGTAGATGGGGGTGTGCTCGCCGGGCCTGCGGCTTGTCGCACGCCGGGTGTAGTCGCTTTTCCCGGTTTTTAAATTCACGCGGGCTGCCTGGTTGAAGCCTATGCTCCAGGGGTTTCCTTCCGCATCAAAACCAATGCCCGTGGCAAGGCCCATCCCCCAGTTTGAGGCATTCTCAGCGCCTTTCAGGGGGTGAATTTCACATTTGCCCATGCCTGGGGTGTCGGCGGCCTCTACCCAACGAAAACGCGTCAAATGGCCGTTGGTGGGCATATAAACATTGTCGTCCACGTCCACCGCAATGCCCAGGCTGTGGGTTTCGGCCTCGTCCGCATTCAAGTCACAGCGGTGCCATTTGCCGGACTCCTGTGCGGCATAGGGGTGGTAGAAACACGCGACGGCATGGTTGTGCTGGCTGCCTGCAAACCATATCCGGTTTTGTGAGTCGACGGACAGGCCAAAGCCTGTGCCGCAACCCGGAATGTCCGGCTTGAAGGGCACAGGTTGCCCCCAGAGATCTTTGCTGAGAATTTCTCCTGTACGGGTGTCTATTCCCTGCAGGCTGACTTCCGCACCTATGTTCGTCAGCCACAAAGTCTGACGGCCGTCCACAAGGGCGCCCGAAGGCCGCATGCCCAGGGGAATGGGGCCTCGTTTTATGTGCCCGTTGCCAGAGTCCAGCTGGTAGGCGGCCTGCTCGTCATAGCAACCCACCCATACATCGCCTGCGCTGCCTTCTTTCCCTCTGGAAATGGCCAGGGCATTCGCGCCGAGGGAGCCGCCGCATACGGGGGTTGTCAACAGGACGCATTCGTCGTTTTCTTCCATGACAATGCTGCCGTCCTCCTTCAAACGGCTTGTCTCCACGCGGCCGTTCCCGTTCCGGTCTACACAGTCCTTCAACTCAGCCGAAATTTTTGTCACGGAGCTTAAGCGCGCACCTGCACCATAGCCGTCGTTGGCTACCCAGAGGTTGCCTTCCAAGTCGACGGCTGTGCGGTTGGGGCGGTAATTCATTTTGACATTGACATGGGGCCCTTCAGAGCAGTTTTTGTCGCTCGGCCTTTGCCCCTCCTTGCAGGAAATGGGAATGACGGAATGGTAGCGCGCCAACTCCTTGCCTGTCCTCACGTCGAATTTGGAGACAATGCCGTTGCTCAAATCCGGAAGCCACATATAGGGGTGCGTTCTCCTCTCTTTGTCGAGGACCAGACTGCCCCCCTCGTCCAGGCCGACGCCGTCCTGGTGTATGCGGGCGCCCTCTTCGCCGATGCCCCAGCCCGGTATATTCCTCTCTGTGTGCAAGGGAGCAGCTGAGTCCTTCTTGGTGATGGGGCATGCGAAAAATACCCCTGCCAACACCCATGTCAGCAATGAAGGTTTTTTTGAATATATGAGCGTCGCCATTGAAGGAAATCCCCAAGCCAGTCCAAAGTTTCAATGGCTAAAATAACGCCCCCAGGCTTTTTTTGTACAGCTCTTGGCCCAGGTGGTGAGATCTGCACCATACACTGCGGGGGTGGGGCTTGACATTCCTCCTTCGCCTCCCCTATCTTTCTTACCTTTCTATACTTTTCCCTTCATTTGCTCCCCCCCATCAACCGGTCTGAGGTAAAAAAAACCGCCCTGGGGGAACAGGGCGGGGCTGAAAACTTTCACCTAAGAAACCAAAACCCCCTCATGGGGTGACGAGACGATCGGCTTTGTACTGCCTTATCCTCCGCTCCCCTTTTTCGAACCTCAGCTGCTCCCCCTCGCGTTTGCCGTCTTGCCAGTTCTGCTCCTCCCGGACATGGCCTTCGGCGTCATAAAAAGTGCGCTTGCCCTCAAACTTGTCGTCTTTGAAATGGCTGACGCCCGTGCGGCGGCCTTCTTCGTCGAAATATTCCCAGCGGCCTTCGCGCTTGCTGTCGACAAACTCCCCCTGGGCATAAACTTTGCCGTTCTTGTGCAACATAACATAGGGGGTGGTGTCAATGCGCCTCTGGCCGGGCTTGACGCAATAGAGCACAACGCCCTCGCTGTTGAACAATTCTGTTCCTTCAGGGCATTTTAGCTCCACAGACTGTGCAAATGCCGCCGTGCCGACCAGGCTGGATGCGAGAATGAATGTTTTGAGTGTTTTCATCATGGTTTTCCCTAGCTAGTGGACAACACAAACGGTGTTGCCATTGTTAAAGGCAAGCCCCGCAACATAAGAGTCATCGCTGGAGTTGGGGCGGCACAGGTTGATGGTGATGGTTGCATGGTTGTTGCCGTCCTTCACCCATTCACTGGGATAAATGGTATCGCCGATAACAAGCCGTTCCAAGTCTGTCGGACTCCTGTAAAGTTTAAAACTGATGTGGTCGACGGGGGCCAACAACTCACCTGTAGAATAAGCCTGCACCTTAAATTGCAAATTGCGGTATCCGCTCGGGCAGTGGCGTGGCCTGTTGCCGTAGCCTAAGGACTCCACCATGTAAATGACGGGGCCTGTGGGGTTCAACGGATCCCAATCCAGTGCGGGGAACTTGTCATTGCAAGCGCGCGAGGTCGGCGTCGGTCCGCATTGGTTGGCTTCGCAAAGATCGTCCGAGCTGAGGCAAACCAGTTCGCTGCAAAACAACCCATATTTGCAAGTGTCGGGTTGCGCGTTGGCAGGGTTGCAGCTCTCTCTGATCTCATCACCAGGGCTGGCATCCAAGCCCACCTGGAGATCGTCGGGAAGGCACACGCCATAAATGTCATTGCACAGCAATTTGCCGTCTTTTTTGCTGTCGTTGCAAAGCTGCGTCGTGCTGCATTTGCAAATTTTCTGCTCGAAACCCGCGGAAATCTCCTCGCACTTTTTGGCGCTGCTTGTGCAATCACCGCTCGAAGTGCAAGGCTTCACGCAGACGCCTATGTTCGGGTGACATATCTCCTTGCCCTCGCAATCCTTGTCCGCCTTGCAGCTGATAACCTTCTTGTCATCGTCGCCGCAAGCAGCCAAGGCCAACGCAAACAAAGCCGCAGGCAACCACTTCCATTGTTTTTTCCGCATCGCTCTTCTTCTCTTTGTAGAGGGGTACCCAAGCTCGGACACACCGAAAAACATGCCACATGTGAATACATTTCTAACATATGTGACTGCTTTTGGCAACCCTTATGAAAACGTTTTTGTCTGAAGAGTGTGTGATGAAAAACCTTGTTCTAATCAAAATAAATCGTTATGATTGAGTCATGACTGAGCTTCAAAAAAATGAAACCCGCGTATTGACGGCACACATACCTCTCTTCCTCGCTGAAAAAGTGGACACGCTGGCAGAACGCCTCGAGCGCTCGCGAGGGTGGATTGTCAAACAAGCCCTGTTGCTTTGGATTGCGCAGGAAGAAGAGAGAGACCGCCTGACTTCTGAGGCCCTGGCCAATGTGGATGTGGGGCTGGCGGTGGAGCACCAGGCTGTGCAGGATTGGGCAAACAGCCTGAGCACTCAGAAACCTTTACCGGTGCCTTTCAAGTGAAATTGAAGTGGACAAACAAGGCACTGTCGGACTTGGCGCGACTTCATGAGTTTTTGGTTTCGGCCAATGCACCTGCTGCAGCCCGGGCTGTGCAGGTGCTCACCCAGGCCCCCACCGCCCTGCTCAGCAACCCACGGTTAGGAGAGCAACTGTTCCAGTTTGAGCCTCGTGAAGTGCGCAGAATTCTCGTTGACCGCTATGAAATCCGCTATGAAATTGTGCAAGAAGACATTTTTGTCCTGCGCCTGTGGCATATGAAGGAAGCGCGTTGAGGAGGCTGTTTGCGTGTATTTTTGAAATTTTATTGAGATCTCATGCGCATTCTGTCTATGAGAAACCCCCCTTCAGGCCAGAGTTCTGAGCCTTGGAAAAGGAGCGCATATGTATGTTGGTATCCCTACAGAAGTGAAACCTGGAGAACACCGCGTCGGGCTGGTGCCTGCCGGCGTGAGGGCTTTGGTTGCCGCGGGCCATACGGTTGGCGTGCAAAGCGGTGCCGGAAAAGGCGCAGGCATCGACGATGCAGCCTATGCCCAGGCGGGCGCCCAAGTGCTGGAAGAGGCAAAAACGATCTGGGCGAAAGCCGATATGGTGGTGAAAGTCAAAGAGCCCATCGAATCGGAATACGCGCTCATGCGCGCAAGGCAGATCATTTATGCCTATTTCCACCTGGCGGCCGTGCCCAAGCTGGCCAGAGCGCTCGCCGAAACCAAGGCCACCGCCGTCGCCTATGAAACCATCCAACTTGCCGATGGCAGCCTCCCTTTGCTGCGTCCCATGAGTGAAATTGCCGGGAAAATGGCCATCCAAGTCGGAGCGCGCTGCCTCGAGCGCATACAAGGCGGAAAAGGCATTCTGCTGGGCGGTGTGCCGGGTGTTCGCCGCGGCAAGGTGGCCATTCTGGGGGCAGGCTCCGTGGGCTTGTCCGCTGCAAAAGTCGCGCACGGCATGGGTGCACAGGTTTCCATCCTCGACACCAACGTTGCACGCCTTGCCTATATCGACGATGTTTTCAATGGCGCGCTCACCACACTCTCTGCAGACACTGACAACATTGAGATTGCCCTGAGCGAAGCTGACTTGGTGGTCGGCGCTGTTTATTTGCCGGGCGCCAAGGCGCCCAGGCTTGTCACCCGCAAGCAACTTGCACTCATGGAGGCAGGCTCCGTTGTGGTGGACGTTGCCGTGGACCAGGGCGGTTGCTTTGAAACCATTTACGCCACCACCCATGAATCCCCCACCTATGTCGTGGATGGAATTTTGCATTATGGCGTCTCCAATATGCCCGGCGCTGTACCTCGGTCCTCCACCTATGCCCTCACCAATGCCACCACCCCTTATGCCCTCCTCCTCGCCAAATACGGCGCCCTCGAGGCCGCAAAAAACTTCCCCCCCTTGGCCCTCGGCCTCAACAGCCTTCATGGGCAGATCGTCTGCGAGCCTGTCGCCGAAGCGGTGGACATGCCTTTTGTCCCCTGGCAGACCGCTTCCACTTTGACATGATCTCTTCGTGAGACGAGCTTTCGCTCGTCTACTCCGCTCCGTGAATCATTTGAGAAAGCACGCTTTCTCAAATAATTCCCTCCGCTCCGTTTGGGCTCCGGTTCCGCTCAGGTCATGCACTTAAGTGCACTCCCTCCAGCCCTCCCTTCCGTCAGCAAGCTCCACCGGAGCTTGCTCCTCGCGGAATCCTCGCCCGCCTCGACCTCATGTCAAATTGAAACCGGTCTGTAGAATCAATACGCTCCAACCCTTGTTTTAAAAAACCAGGGGGGGGCCCCTTCCACCTTCCTGGGCTTTTGGTGTTTTTTTATATACATTGGCTTTCCCCCATTGACCTTGTACCCCCTCCCGGGTAGCTTCCTTCGTGCTTCCATGATCAAAAAAGTCTTAATCGTTGAGAGTGATCCATCCCTGGCTGCCTCCATGCAGCAGGCGCTTTATCTGCACGGCTATGAGGTTGAACATACCACAGATGGGAGGACGTGCATCGATCTGATTCGGCGCACACAGCCCCAGCTGGCAATTTTGGCCGTCAAACTTCCTGCAGGTCAAAGCGGCTATATCATCTGTAAAAACATCAAAAAGGATGTCGCCCTTCAAAATACGAAAGTGTTGATTGTCGGCAACCAGGAAGGGTTCAGCGATCACAAAAAGCTTCGCATTCGTGCGGATGACTATTTTGCGACACCCTTTGAGGCAGATCATCTCTTTGTGGATGCTGTTCAAAGCCTCATCGGCAAACCCAATGCTTCCATGCAAGCTCCCGCTGCGCAGCCTGCCTATGCACGTGGGCCGGAAAGCATCTCCCTGGGCGAAGTGGAAGACGTGGAAATAGAAGCTGCGGAGGATCCTTTGTCGGACGAGGACTTCCAGGAAATAGAAGAAGCCGCTTCTGAAACAACGCAGGCAAATTTTGTGCCCGTCAAACCCCCTCCTGCGCCTGCGCCTTCCCCTTATTCTCATCCTCCAGCAACCTCTCCCAGCAAGAGTGGCGTCACTTTGTGGCCATCGACAGATCAACCCGGTGGCGGTTTGCTTCTGGAGAGCGAAAAAGCAGAGCTGCTCTCTTTGCGCGCAAAAACAACAGAGCTTCAAGACTCGCTGAAAGAAACGCAAATTTCCAAGGCAGAGTTCCTGGAAAAAATTCGGAGTCTCGAAGAAGAGCTTGAAAAAACGCTCACAGATCTGGAAACAGCCCGCGCCGGCATTTCTACGGACAACAAAGACAAAGAAATTTTTTCTCTGCGCAACACCATCCATCAGCGCGACAAAGAATTGCTTCAGCTGAAAAGCACGCTTCATGAGCGGGAACGAGAAACCGTTGACTTGCGCGGCAAAATCAACCTCGTTGAACAAAACACAGCCGAGCTCAACGATGAGTCGGCAAGAAAAGACGCTCAGCTGAAAACTTTGAATTCGCGCGCGGAACAACTGAGTACCGAGCGAAAACGCCTCGAGCAGAGCTTGTCTACAAGCAAAGATGAGGCGCGCCAGAATGCTGCCCGGCTCATGACTTTGCAGTCTGAATACCAACAACTCAGCGGCGAATTGTCAGGAACGCGTGCGGAGCTGGAAACCCTGCGCACGGTGAAAGCAGAGCTGGATGATGCGCTGGCCACACTCAAAAGAACTTCTGAAAGAGAAGTGCTGGGGCTTCGGGCGGACTTGAGTTCTCTTTCGCGCGACTTGGACAATGAAAAAACGCGCGTGTCCAACCTGTCGAGGTCTCTTGAGGACGCACAAGCCCAAAGAGAGCGCGAACAGATGCAGGCAGCCGATGAAAGGGCGGCCATGGAGCAGAAAATTTTGGGGCTTGAGGATGCGCAACGAAAGCAAAACGAGCGCCTGGGTCGCCTTTATGATCGCATCCGCGCCGATGAGCAAACCCGGGAGCGAACACGCAAAGCCCTTGCCATCGCGGCGCAACTTTTGGATGAAAAGGCGCCCGGCGAGCTCCCCGAAGGCTCAACTTAGGTTTTTTTCTGGGTGGACAGTTTTTTGGCCATGGTTTGAATGACGTTGGGGACATTCTTGTCCTTGGCGAGGGCTTTGATGTCGCTCTCTCTCAACGTGGCCAGAAGGCGCATGCTGACGGCTTGGGGTACTTTCGCGTTTTTGGTGAGCGCCAGCTTGATGGGATAGAGTTTGAGCCATTCCTTGCTTCGAAACACAATCCGCAAAACTTCTTCGGGAGCTGTTCTGTTTTGCGCAATGCTGAGAATTTCCGCTTCTGTAATTCGCGGACTCTGCACGGCCGCAATGGCAACCAGACGGTTGGTGTCCCGCAGCAACAATGTCCGAATTTCTTTGTTGCCGCGCATGGCCAGTTTTACTTTCTCAGAAACATTCATTCTCGCAATTCTCTGGGACAAGGTCAGTCTCTTTCCTTCTTCCAGAGGCGCTGCTTTCTCATCTGTAATGCTTTGGAACTCACAAACCAGTTGAGCCACCGTCGGAGGACTTCCGGCTTCATCAGGTGCCGCCTTCCCTGAGCTGCTCCCTGTTTCTGAGGGGAGCTGCGAGGCTGAAGCAGCACGCTCCCCAAAAATACGCCGCTTCGCTGCTTGCATGGCAGGCAGCTCTTCAAGCGCCACACCACTCCTCACAGCAAACTCACACACACTCTCCACAAGGGCAGGCGTCGCATTGGGGTTCTGGCAAAGCTGCCGAATAATGTCTTCATGCCGCAAAAGTCGCAGCTGGTTCAGGCAGAGCAGCTCCAACAACTCTAAGCTGCAACGGCTTGCACAACGCGCCATGGCCTCATCCGAAACCGAGGCATTCGCAACCAGCAACTTGGCATAGCCGGTGTTTTCCCAGTGCAAATCCAACAACCAATCCAGCACCTCGGTTGGCAAACTTTCATCGCGCCCAATGCTGAGCATTAATTTTTCCGAAATACTGCGCGCCGACAACTGGGCTGCTTCCCGAACCTCTGCAACCAGATCAATACTCAACAAAAAAAGTGCCGTGGCAAAGTCAGACGGCGCCAAAGGCAAAGTCCCCTTGGCTGCCACCAGTCGCAAAGGAATGGGGGAGGAGGGCAGGATGTATTTTTTAATTGTGGGCGGCAAAGCCTCCAACAGCAGCGGTGCGTCTGTCATTCTTTGTTTCTCTCAAAAAGAATGCGTAACCCTTCCAAAGTCAGAAACGGATCTACCTCTTCGATGCAGCGGCTCTCCTTCGCGAGAATGGTTGCAAGCCCCCCCGTCGCCATAATGAATAACTTCTCCCCCCTCTCTTTTGCAATACGTTCGCAAATGCCATCTGCCATTGCGGAAAAACCGAATACAAGACCCGCCTGTATGGAGTGAATGGTGTTTTTCCCAAGACTGGAAGGTGGCTGAACGAATTCCACTCGGGGCAGTTTGGCTGCCCGTTGAAACAAGGCTTGCATTGAAATTTCAATGCCGGGACAAATGGCGCCACCCAAATATTCGCCGCGCGCGCTGACAACATCAAAAGTCGTTGCCGTCCCGAAATCGACAACAATCAACGCTCGCTTCTTTTTTTCAAATGCGGCAATGGCATTGACGATGCGATCTGCTCCGACTTCTCTTGGGTTGTCATATAAAACGGGCATGCCTGTTTTAATGCCGGGGCCCACAAAAAAGAGCTTCTTGGAAAAATAACGCTGCCCCATCTGCTCCAGCCCTTGCTGAACAGACGGAACAACACTCGAAACGGCAATGCCTGTCACCGCCTTGGCGTCAATCCCGGAAAAGGCAAACAGTTGGAGCAACAGCACACCCCACTCATCACCTGTCCTTCTGTCTGAGGTTTCTATGCGCCAATGGGCTAACAGGTTGGCTGCACGAAATACGCCTAAGGCTGTGTTGGTATTCCCAACGTCAATGCAAAGCAACATCCCCTCACCTCATTGAATTTTTAAGCAAGTCTCAAATGCTCTATGTCTCCTGCCAAAATGGAGAATTGTTTGCCGCTGTCATCCTCCAGCACAAGCGCTCCTGCAACATTGATCTGCAGCGCTTTGCCTTCTCTCACCTCGTGCCCCAAGTCTACTCGGACACGCTTTCCTAAAGTCGAAGAAAGTGCTGACCAGGCGTTTGTGATGGGAGCAAACCCGGAAGAGGCATACACGTCAAACCAAGTCTCCAAATGTTGAAGCAAAACTGCCAGCACATAGGCTTTGGACAGGCGTTTTTTTGAAACCACCGCCAAGGAAGTCGCTGTGGGTTTTAAGTCTTCTGGAAAGTCTTCTTCTGTGCTGTTGACGTTGACGCCTATTCCAACAACCACCCCCTGCGTTTTTCCTTCATCAGCGATGAGCTCCGTGAGAATTCCAACGAGTTTTTTTTCGTTCACGAGCAGATCGTTCGGCCATTTTATCCAAACCTCTATGCCCAATTCCCGAATGGCTTTGGCCACCGCAACCGCTGCCACCAAAGTGAGTTCCGGAGCCCGGTGTGAAGGTACATTTGGCCGCAATAAAATAGAGAAAAACAACCCCCCCGGCATGGAAAGCCACCCCCGGCCCCTCCTCCCCCGGCCTTGCGTTTGTTGCTCACATACCACAACATCCCCATGGCAACCTGTCGTTTGAGCCAAAAGCCTGGCTTGCGTGTTGGTGGAAGCAAGGCTCTCCCAATGGAAGAAATTTTTGCCCAGCCAGGTTGTGCGCAAAAACGGCTGCACATCCACAAGCCTTGCAGAGTCATTCGAATCCATGCTCTTTTCCTGTCAAACCTTCCAGCTCCGCCAGAAGCGCTCTGGCTTGCAAAGCCAAATTCTCATCATCCTCCCCCTGCGCTACGGTGAATAAAAATGCTTTGGCGCTTTCGCCCCCCACCGCCGCAACGGCATACAGCACCTCCTGGCGCAACAAAGGGCCTCGCTTCAAAAAAAGATCTGCCAGCGCCGGGGCTGCACGCTCATCCTGGAGCTCCACAAGAAAGCCCACAGCTCTTCGGATGCGCCCAAACTCTTCGCTTTGAAGCTCTTTCAAAAGCTCCGGCAAAACAGCTTTGTTCTGCCTGGCAGACAACACTTGCATGGCAGCAAAACGCATCGGTGACATGGGCCGTTGAGCTTCTTTCAACAGTCGCCTGTCACTTTGCTGGCTGGCTCTCCATAAGACTTCCCCATCTCGAAGCAACTCGTAGGCCAAAGCATCCGTTGCGGCATAAACCTCTTTGAGATTCAGCGCGTGTATCGGCGCTTTCAACCAACTTTCTTTCTGCAAACGCCAAAGCGCCCCTGTGCTTTTTCCAAACTTGAGGTCCACAACAAGAACAGCATTCGCATTTTCCCAATGCTCGTCCAATAAAATGTTCCAAACAACAACAGCAGCTTGCGCGTCTTTTTCCGTTTTTTTGAAGTTGGAGACCTGAGCCATCTGCTTTGTCAGCGACTGAGCAATGCGCCCTTCGTCCAGCTTCAGGCTTAAGGCCACTTCGTCCAAAAAAACATCTACCCGCCAATAGCGCAAAGGCGACTCAGAAGAACATCCCCAACACAACACCCAAGCGAAGGCACACAACAAAAATGTGCTTCGCCGACACAATGCTAATTTTCCTCTGTGGAGGGATTTTGAGCGTGTGTGGCCGACGGCGCTGTTGTTTCTTCGAAAGCTGACTTTGAAAAATCCGCTTGTTTCTCTATGGAGATGTTTTCTGACGTCGATGCGGGTTGAGCGCCTGCTTCGGGCCTTTGTGCCTCTTCGGGCAAAAGTCTGCGCACCCGGCGACGTCTTCGATTTTTTTTGCGCCGCACAACGGTTGCTTCCTCTTCATCCGGCTCGTCTTTCACCGGTGCGTTGTCGACAGGCTCTGCTGGGGGTGCCATGTCGCCATGTTTGCGTTCGCGCAGGCGCGCTTCGCGTTTCGCATCCGTGGCCGCAACTTCTTCTTGAAGCTTTTCAAAGAAAGCCTCGTCGAATTCAAAAAACTCTATAACGTGTTTTTTGACGCCCAAAGTTGCCTCTAAAAACTTTTCGGCCAGGGCATCTCCACACCATAACATCACCAGGGGCTCGCCTTGGAGCAAGGCTTCGTTTCTTGCTTCACCGCGCAAATCTCCAGCAGAGCAGATCATCCCCAGTGTGGCGTGGTGGTGGTTCAAATCGCTCCGAAGCGCTTGAATGTGTTTGCGCTCCACCGTCATGGCTCCATAAAGCAAGCGGATGGTGTAACGAAGATCTAAGCTGCCTTCCCGCCTTCTTGCCGTCAGCAAGACAGCCTCTTTGGAGCGCTTTGCCACCTTTATTTCTCGAAAGCGCGCAGTGCTCAGAAGCTTGAGAATGACACGCTCAAAAATGCGTATGTCAATCCCCGCTAAATAGTTCCTCAGAAAATTCCAGATGGCCTTGCGCTCATCGCGCGCCCATGAGCGCAAATTGCTTTGCTGCATCTCCATTTTTTGCCGCGAAACCATCAGGGCGGCGTCAGACTTCACACAAACCACTCGCCCATTTTCAAGCTTGGCATTCAGCACCCGGGCAAAGCCCTCCTGAATTTCTTCAGGACTCAATCCTTGAGGTTCCAGTTGAAGCTCCCATTTGCCGCTGGCTGTCTCCCGGCATTGAAATTGTGGTTTTCTTCCAGCGTTGATTCGGCGCTGGTTGTCGTCGGCCAGCACCTCCAAAAATGCCAACAGTTCGCAATCGCTCGCGATCAGTTCCTTCGCTTTTGCTTCACGCAAAAGCTCTTCCGCCAGCAGCGTTCGGCCTGCATTCGACAAAAGCTCAAAACACACCTCAACAATGGGGGGAAACCGTCTTCTGCGGCTTTCCCCCTCTTCACGACGCTTGCGATCCAAACTCTTCCCAAGGAAACGAACATTCTCTTCGCTCACTTGCGGGTGGCGCTCCAAAGGACGAAGCGGCAACACCTTCTCTGGAAAAGACACCAAGGGCGTCTCCAGAAAAGCAAGCGCATCTGCATCCTCCGGCAACATCCACTCCGTCAGTGCAAAGGTATCCCTCGCCGTCACCATAATCGGCTTGTCGTGCATGCGCCTGGCTACAGCCTTCAGACGGGCCAACATGGTGAGCTCCGGAGCCTTGCCTATATGTGACAAAAGCTCATTCTCCAAAGAGAGCTTGGTTATCTCCTGGTATGTCAGCGGCCTGCCCGCCTGCGCTAAAACTTGAAGTGCCGCCTCGTAAAAAGTCATAAGTGTTGGAAAGCAAATTCAATCATTTTGGAAAAAAAATCATCTCAAAACGACTGCGCCGCCGACAATCCTTCCACGGGCATCGCATTTTTCCATTCCTCGCCGGGATTTAAACGCCACTCCGGAGGCACCGCACGCTTCCAGACAAAAGTCGGGCGCATGTCGCCTCCCGTCAGGGAAGGAGAAAAAATGTTAAAGCTGATCTCCACTGTCTCGGCATTGGAAGGCATTAAGTCCACATCATAGTGCCCCAATGTCACGTCGGCAGGAAACATGCTCACATAGAGCTCGGGCCAGTCTACACGCCCTGCCATGTCCCCCTCCAAACGCATCTCTGCTATCGCCTTCCCCTTCAGATCGAACATGCGCCACTGTGCACGAAACGATGCTCTGTTGTGTACGCGCAATCGCTTCTGGTCATCCAAAGTCTGCGTTCTTGGCAAACCCCAAATGACAAGCTGGTAGCGGATTTTTCTCTCCCCCTTGTCGAAAATCACCTGCGAGGACAAAACATCCAAACGCACATTCTGGTTGGAGGCTGTCCATTGAGGATGGTAGCGCCCATGCTGCATGAGATCGAACACGGAGCGCACGTTCTCATAAACCCTTCTCCTCTCCTCCGGCCTGTCAATGTGACTGAGCCCCGCCAGCCTCTCCAGGTAATCATCAAAACGAGGGTTCAGTTTGAATTCTTTGACGTGCTGGTTGATGCGGCCAAAATACCATTGCAAAAAATTTTTCATTTCACTTTGGTATGCCGTTTCGCTGGGTATGGAACGCATCCAGGAAATGCGCTCCAGATAGTCAGCCCGCAGCCGTGTTTCGCTCAGCCCCTTGTCTGCCTCAAATTTGGCTTCTTGCCACCCCTTCACGGCGAAGGACGCAGGGACCAATACAACGGCCAGACAGAGAAATATACCAAGGTAGCGCTTCATGAAATCCTCTTCTTCAAATACACGCTCTTCACCCAAATCCACAAGAGATCTTTCCTACTCAAAACCACTTGTCTGCCACCGACCTTACACCCTGTGAAACGAACAACATAACTCTCGCACATTTTTGGACTTCTTCAAGCAATACTCAACGACTGTACTCTGAGTTCAATTGGGTTTACAGCCACATCCACTAAAGTTCACCATATTTCCAACGCATGTCGAGATATTGCAAAAACTCTTCCAACCTCGCAGGATCGGGAATGATGAGTTTCCCGGGGCCCAGAACAATGAGGCCCATGCACTCCAGGCGATATATCCAATGCCTGAAGACGGCTTCCCCCACCCCGAGTTCGCTGGGCAGTTCCTTCAAAGAAAGCTGTACCTCCATTCCATTCGGTGTCGGCGTAGCTCGCTGGCAGGCCTGCAAAATGCGCTGGACAATGCGACTGGGGGGATCTGCCAAAAGCAAAGACTCTATTTGTGCGTCAGCATCCGAAAGACGCTCCGCCAACTTCCGAATCATCCGCGTCGCAATTTCTGCATTGGAGCGGACCATGGCCTCGAAAGTGCGCGAATCAATCACCAGCAGGCGAGAATCCTTGTCCGCAACGGCAGAAGCATTGCGCGCCTTGTTGGAAATAATGGCCATCTCCCCAAAAAATTCACCTGGACCCAAAACAGCTAAAATTTTTTCTATGTCCCGAATCCGCTTGGAAATGGAAACTTGCCCGGCTTGGAGCACAAACATTTCCTTGCCTGTTTCACCTTCACGAAACAATACTGTCCCTGCCGGAACTTCTTTTCCAAACCGCTGAAACAGTGTGTCTTCAGCATTCATAAAACATCCGTGTTAAGGCCCCAACACCCGGGGCGCCCATGTTTGAAATTGCCATGCACTTAAGGCTATACGCCACCACCCGGACTTCATGCCACCCCATTCTAACATCAGGATCTTCTCGTGAGCACCTACCAAGACGCCGGCGTCGACATCGCCACCCAGGACGAGCTTGTAGAACGCATTAAACCCTTGGCTGCAAAAACCAAGAAACCCGGACTCCTCGGAGGCGTCGGCGGTTTCGGCGGACTTTTTGAGCTTCCCAAAGGCCTTTATCAAAACCCTGTCCTCGTTTCTGGTACAGACGGCGTGGGCACAAAACTCAAACTGGCCTTTGCGATGCAACGCCATGAAACCGTGGGAATCGACTTGGTGGCCATGTCCGTGAACGATGTGCTGACTTTGGGGGCGCGTCCACTTTTTTTTCTCGATTATTTTGCAACTTCCCGCCTCGAATTGCCTGTTGCAGAGCGCGTCATCGCCGGCATCGTCGAAGGCTGTCTTCAGGCGGATTGTTGTTTGCTTGGCGGAGAAACGGCTGAACTCCCGGGGTTTTATGCGCCGGGAGATTATGAGCTTGCAGGGTTTTGCGTTGGCGTTGTCGAAAAATCAGACATTGTGGACGGACGCCATATTCAACCGGGTGACGCTGTTGTCGGCCTGGCTTCTTCGGGCTTGCACTCCAACGGCTATTCTCTGGCCCGCAAAATTATCCAGGACAAAGGGCTTGCCCTCACACTGCACCTTCCAGAGCTTGGAAAAACTTTGGGAGAGGCTTTGCTCCAGCCTACAAAAATTTATGTCAAAGAAATTTTGGCGCTCATGGAGCATGTCAAACCCAAAGGTATGGCGCATATTACGGGAGGTGGGATCTGCGGCAACCTTCCGCGCTGTATGCCTACAGGTACAAAAGCAGTTCTGCATGAAAACCATTGGCAACCCAGTCCATTGTTTGGCTTATTGGCCCACTGGGGCAATGTCTTGCGAGAAGAAATGTACCGCACATTCAACATGGGTCTGGGTTATTGTTTGGTGATCGCCAAACAGGAGCTGCCTTTCGTTCTTCATTTTTTCAAACAACAGGGGCTTCAAGCTTGGTACGTCGGCAATATTGAAGAAGCAGCGGATTCCTCTCCTCCTTGGGCCCAGGTGTTTGAATGAAACGCATTGCTGTATTGGCTTCTGGTAACGGCAGCAATTTGCAAGCGCTCATTGAGCAGCTTCATGTGCCTGCCTCGCCCGTTGAAGTTGGCCTGGTGGTCGCCAATGTTGCTTCCGCCTATGCTTTAACCCGCGCCAAGGAAGCCAACATTCCCTCCTTTTTTGTGCCCCACGAGGGCCATGGAGGCAGGCACAACTATGAAGCCTCGCTTGTCCAGCTGCTGCAAGAATACAAAACGGACTTCGTGTGTCTGGCAGGCTTCATGCGGCTGCTGACGCATCGCTTTCTGAGCGCCTTTCCGCATCGCGTCCTCAATGTACACCCCTCTTTGCTGCCCTCTTTCCCGGGTAAACATGCCCCCGAAAAAGCCCTCCAGGCAGGCGTCAAACTCACCGGCTGCACTGTCCACCTCGTCGACGAAGGCGTCGATACCGGCCCCATCCTCGCCCAGGCCGCTGTCCCCGTCCTCGAAGACGATGACGTGGCCACCCTCACCTCGCGCATCCAAAGCGCGGAGCACCGCCTTTTCCCTCAGGTGGCGCGCCTCTTTGCCCAAGGACGTGTCCGCAACAAAGGCCCTCTCTTCTTTCTGGATGGTTGCTCACCATGAAAGGCAGTGCTGCACATAGTTTGAATTCGAGCTTCATCAGCACCCCCTCTCGACATTTTTATGACTTGGTTGTCATCGGCAGCCACCTGGCAGGCCTGGCCAGCGCGGCCCTTGTGGCGCGCAAGGGGTATAAAGTTCTGGCTCTGGAAACAACCCTTCCTTATGAGCACCAGGGCCATCACTTCGCCTATGAGCCTATTCTCCTTCCCAACCCGCGTCACTCTGCGCTGCTGTCGGCCTTCCTTTCGGAAATGCAGCTCACCACGGACTTTCAACGTACGGCCATTCCTCTGGCCTCGCAGTGGGTTGCACCCAAACAACGCCTGGACTTTCCGGCTTCCATCGAAGATGGCGCACCAGAATGGCAAAAGCTTCTGGGAGAAGAAAACCTGCCTCAACTCAAAAACTTCCTGGAATTCCAAACGCAGAGCCAGGCCTTTCTCAAAGCGCTGCCCAACCTGCCTCCTCAGGGAATCCTCGAAGGCTGGTCCCTGCGCCGCCAAGCGCGCCTCTTTGAAGCTCCACCTCAGGACTGGCCTCACACAGGTGCCTGGCCCGCACTCCAGCAAATGGCAAACTTAAGCCTGGGTACCCAGGCTTCTCCTCATGCGCTTGTGCATTTTGGCGGGCTTGTGCTCCTGGGCTCTTATGGGTTTTATCAAGGGCGACAAGGCTTCGGCGAATGGTTGCTTCGACGTATGCAACAGCTGGGTGTTGACGTGGTGTACCCTTCGCAACTGACGCAACTGGCCTTCGACAACAAAGGCTGCTCCTTGCAGCTGCGCGGGGACTCCACCGTCTACCGTGTACGTACCGCCTTGTGCGCCACGGACATTGAATTCTTCTCCCGCTTTCTTGAAAACCAAAAAACCCTCCTCTCCTCTTCGCCCCCGCCCCCCTCGTCTCAGCGCGTCCACCTGCATTGGATCCTCCCCCCGGAAGCTTTGCCTTATGCCCTCAAAGAGCAAGTCCTCATGCCTTCCTTGTGGATTCAAAACATTCCCGCCGCGCCTTTGGAGCGCGGCACTCCCGAGCCCTTGCGCGTTGTGACAGCTTCTTCATGGCTGCACCTGAAAGCAGGCGAAGCTCCCAAACCCCAGCTGGAAGCGCAAGTGGAGCGCATGACGCAGTGCCTGGACTATCTGCTGCCTTTTGCTCGCCAACATTTGCGCGCTGCCTCCTCTCCTCAGTTGGATGCTCCGCAAGAGCGCCTTCATGAAGCAAGGCTTCCTCTCTTGCACAACAACCCTGAAGTGGATGGAGGCCTGGGGTTTTGCGGTGAGCTGATCGACTCCAAACGCAAGTCTCTGATCATCGCCAACCGACAACAACTGCCGGGCCTGGGCGTGGAAGGCGAATTGCTTTTGGCCTTCAAAACCAGCAAAGCCATTGAGCAGCAGCTTCTCAAAAAAGCGCCGCGACACTAAACACTCCCTGAATGAGGATTTTTGTTCTCTGGTGGACGAAGGTGAGGCTTTTGTGAAGGGAGTGCACTCCAGTGCATGACCTGAACAAAAACGAGGCTTCGTTCGCCAGGGGACAAAAAGACCATTCAGGAGCCCCAATCGACGATGGGGTGGCCGCGAGCTTTTGCCCAGCGCTTCAGGCGTATGTCCGGGTTGACGGCTACGGGGTTTCCTACCGCTTCCATGACGGATATGTCCGCATAGGAGTCTGTGAAGAAAGTGCATGCCTCCATGGAGGCATTCAGCTGTTCCAGTTTGGCTTCCGCCTTCAGCAATTTGCCGCGCCCATAGCAAACAACCCCCTCAATCTGCCCTGTCAGTCGCCCGTGGACATCCACTTCCATGACATTGGCCAGACAACCCTCCAGTCCCAAGTCTTCGGCCACCAGGTCCCCCAAATATTGCGTCGAAGAAGTCAGCAAAATGCGCAAGCGCCCCGCTTGCCGCTGCTGCTCAATCGCCTCCAGCGCGCCTGGGCGATAGAGGCGACGTACCTCCTCCTCATAAAACCTCTTTGTCTGCGCTAAAATCTCCGCCTGCGAGGCACCCGCAAACCCTCCCAATGCCCTTGCGAGGGGGGCCTCGGAGTCCCCCCCCCACCCCAGGCTGTAGCGTACAAGCCAACCCAGGGCTTGCAAACCGCCTGTATAGCGCACCGCTCCCTTCTTCCATTGTCGCAACATCCACAAGAGCGCTGAATTTTGAGAAATGAGCGTCTTGTCCAGATCGAAGAAGGCAACGCTCACTCAAAGCCACCTGAAGGTGTGCGAAAAATGTGTGTCGTAGCAGATCACTTTAACCTCAAACCGGTTTAGCTCACACAAAAAAGAGTCACTTCTACTTTTTGATCGGAAGGGTAACGGGGGCACTCTTTTGAAAGGTAGATCCGATCGGGTCGCCCATCTGTCCCTTCGGACCACAGGGCGATGCCATCGTTGTGCAGGGTGCAAATTTGTTGGGAGCCATCTGCACGCGTCAATCGGATTTGCGCCAGATTCTTGTCAGGAATGTTCTTCAGATCGATGTATTGAGGGACATTCGTCATCCTCGCAATGTCGATCAGCGGCTCATAATAAGAATCCAAACAAATGGAGTGCAAGTTCTGCAAGGTGGGATCAAACAGCTCCGCCATTCTGCGGTGCCGCAAGCCCGATCCCCATGAAGTTGGACAGCCCACATTGCGAATGACAGAAAGCGCGCCTTCCTGATCGCCTATCGCCGCCACCTCTTTGTTGTGCATGGAAACAGGCGCAATGGCCGCCCATATGACTTCTCTGTCTGCACCCAATACATTTTTGAACAGATGAAAATAGTCTTCCACGGGCGTCAGCTCGTCTTTTCTTGTGTGGCACTCGTCGGTGTCTCCCCTGCTTACACGAAGCTTGGGCGGCGTTGGACCCATCTCGCTGCAATCGTCTTCGTCCGTCAAAACCACTATCAGCAACCGCGCGCCCTCTCTTAAAAACCCTTTATTCCCGCCCTCGCTTAAAGGTTTTCGGCCCACTTCGTCGGACAACAAAGCGATGCGCACCGCCTCAAAAGGTGTTTCTTGAGGACTGCCACCCACGCCACGGTTGATTCGACGTCGAAAATCTTCCATAAAACCTTCTCGGTCACTTCTCAAGACTCGGCTGTTTTGCTGTTGAATGTTCTGCAAATCCACGAGCGGCAAAAGCACACCTCCTTCAGGGCAATGGTTCTCCCCATCCGCAGGTCGGATGCCGCAATGCCTTGCATTGGGCGAGGGAGTTTGCGGGAAAACGTAAACAGAGGTGCTGATCACTCCGACGTGCATGCTCTGATCGATGCCGCCACCTTTTCGAAGTTCGTCCATGAAAGTGTAGAGTTGCCTTTGAACTTCTATCTGCTCTTCCAGCATAGAGTCCGAATCGTCAATGACGAAAAGGAGATCCAACTTCTGCACCTCCGGCTTGGGCATGTCTTGCAGGCAATTCATGGGAATTCGCGAGCCCTCTTTTTCCGGGGCACTCTCTATTCCCAAACAACTGTTGCAGCCTGAAGCAAAGAGAAGCAAGAATGCTAAGAGCGGCGTTAATTTTTTATAAGTTTTCATAAGACACTGAAGTCGACTGCCCCCCCGACGTTTTTGTTTGTTGAACCTGATCTCGTTTTTTAAAAGCCACCCCTTCATGCTCTACAGAAGTTTTGTTTTCTTCTCCTAACTCTTTTTTCGAAAAAAAAGGAAGTCCACTTGCCGAAGCGTGTGGAACGGCTAGGTTGTTAAGGTGTATGGACTTCCATTTTTTGACAGAGAAACTCGGAAAAACACCTCATGGCGGATGATTCCAAAAAAAGCAGCAAGACAGATCTGACACCTCCTCAAAGCGCTTCTCAGCTCATCCCAAAAGAGGACATTCCCCAGGTTCTTCCTATTTTGCCCTTGAGGAATTCCGTCTTCTTTCCGGGCGGGGTTCTCCCTCTGGCTGTCGGGCGACAAAAAACCATTGCGCTCATTAAAGACGCTGTTCGCGACGAACAATTTATCGGCGTCGTCACGCAAAAAAAAGCGGAAGAGGAAGATCCCAAAGCCACAGATCTCTATATGACGGGCACGGTCGCCAAAATCGTCAAACTCCTCAAAATGGGAGAAGAAAACTATTCGCTCGTCGTGCAGGGACTGGCGCGTTTTCGCTTGGTGGAGTTGGTCCAGGAGGCACCCTATCTCAAAGCGCGCATAGAGCCGCTGGAAGACAAAACGCCCATCGAAAACCTCGAAATTGAAGCCCTGGGCATCAACCTCAAAAAACTCGCGCGCGAGGTGATTGAATTGATGCCGGAGTTGCCGTCCGCTGCAAGCGAGCTCGTTGAAAGCATCAACCACCCGGGACATCTGGCGGATTTGATTGCGGCCAACATTGATGTGCCGCTGGAAGAAAAGCAGGCCGTCTTGGAAACGGTTGAGCTTAAAGCAAGAATGAATCTCGTTCTGGAAGTGCTCAACCGCAAACGCGAAATTCTCAAGCTTTCCAACAAAATTGACTCTGCCGTCAAAGGAGAAATGTCGAAGACGCAGCGCGAATATTATTTGCGCCAACAATTGAAAGCGATCAAAGAAGAGTTGGGAGAGCTCGGCGAAGAAGAAGAAGAAATTGACGAGCTGGATGAGCGCCTTAAAAACGCTAACCTCCCCCCGGAAGTGGAGAAGGTGGCCACCAAGGAGCTCAACCGTCTGCGCTCCATTCCTACAGCTTCCAGCGAATATACCGTCTCGCGCACTTATTTGGATTGGATTGCGGATTTGCCCTGGAGCAAAAAGAGCGAAGACAATTTGGACATCGACAACGCTCGCCAAACCCTGGATGACGATCACCACGGCATCCAAAAAGTCAAAAAACGCATTCTGGAATACCTCGCGGTGCGCAAACTCAAAAACGACATGCGCGGCCCCATCCTCTGCCTGGTGGGCCCCCCCGGTGTCGGAAAGACTTCCCTCGGACAATCCGTTGCGCGAGCCATCGGCAGAAAATTTGTGCGCCTCTCTTTGGGCGGCGTGAGGGACGAAGCTGAAATACGCGGCCACCGACGCACTTATGTGGGCGCGCTCCCGGGACGTTTCATTCAAAACATGAAAAAAGCGGGGACCATCAACCCGGTGATGATGTTGGATGAGATTGACAAACTCGGAGCGGATTTTCGCGGAGATCCTTCTTCGGCCTTGCTGGAGGTTTTGGATCCAGAGCAAAACAACAGTTTCTCAGATCACTATCTGGATGTTGCCTATGACTTGTCCAAAGTCATGTTCATCGCAACTGCCAACCAACTGGATACCGTGCCCTCGCCTTTGCGCGATCGCATGGAGATTATTGAATTGTCTGGCTATACTTTTGATGAAAAAGAAGCCATCGCCGTCAAACACCTCATTCCCAAACAGCTCAAAGAACACGGCCTGGTAACAGATCACCTCCACATTGAAGAAAAGGCTCTTCAGAAACTGCTGACTTCCTATACACGTGAAGCTGGCGTGCGAAGCCTGGAGCGGCGCATTGCCGACATTTGCCGCGCGGTTGCCGTGGATTTTGCTTCCGGAAAAACCGACAAACAGCAGATCAGCGCGGAGCGTGTTCCCGAAATACTGGGGCCCGAGCGCTTTTATTCTGAAGTCGCAGAGCGCACTGAAAAAACCGGTGTGGCCACGGGCCTGGCCTGGACAGCTGCCGGAGGTGACTTGCTCTTCATTGAATGCACAAAAATGACAGGCAAAGGCGGACTCACGCTGACCGGGCAACTGGGCGATGTGATGAAGGAGTCCGCGCAGGCAGCCCTCTCCTATCTGCGCGCCAACGCGGAGCAGCTCGGCATTCCTGCCGACTTCATGGAAAAGACGGATATTCACCTCCACTTCCCCGCGGGGGCTACGCCCAAGGACGGCCCCTCCGCGGGGGTGACCATCCTCACCGCCCTCACCTCCCTGATGACGCATATTCGCGTGCGCTCTGATACCGCCATGACGGGCGAGGCCACCTTGCGCGGCCTCGTGCTGCCCGTGGGAGGCATCAAAGAAAAAGCCCTTGCCGCCCACAGGGCAGGCATCAAACGCGTCATCCTCCCGGAGAGGTGCCGCAAAGACATGGTGGATGTGCCCGAGCAGGCCAAAAAAGAATTGGAATTCCTCTTCGTGACAACCATGGACGAAGTGCTTGAGCTGGCCCTCGAGTCCTGGCCCCCTACACCGCTGCTTGCGCACAAGGAAGCTTCGGCCGCTGCTGCTGCCTCCCCCGTAGCTTCGGCGTAGCCCGCTTCCACTTTGACATGATCTCTTCGTTGGACTCCGGTTCCGCTCAGGTCATGCACTTAAGTGCACTCCCATCGCGAAATCCTCGTCCGCCTCGACCTCATGTCAAATTGAAACCGGTCTATAAAATCGGAGCGCTTTAACTTAAAAACAGCGTAGAGGCGCTATTCTAGGTCATCGAAGGAGGTTTGGCCGGGGAGCTGGGTTTTGTATTTTTCAAGCACCAAGTCAATGCCTTGCCGGATGTATTCGGCAATGGGGACTTTTGTCTTCTGGTTGAGCAGCTTGAGCAACTCGTTTTGCTCAGCGGTGATATAAATGGTCGTGCTCATCTTTTTGCGCGCCATACGCCTATGGATATGCCACAAATTGCTCGTGTGCAAAATGAAAGACACTTGGATTGCATTCTGTTTGCTTTTTGGCCTGTGTCTCCACTGCGCCAGCCAGCGCCCTCATGTGCCCTGGGAAAGCCAGGACTCCCGGCAATCCAAAAGCCATGACTTGAACAAAGACGGCATTCCGGACGTCTTCTATGTGCGGGAAAAAGACAAGGCCTGCAGCGAAGAAGGTGTTGACTGGAATGGCGACGGCATTTGGGAAGTCCGCCGCTATTTCGAGCATGGCCAGCTTGTCCTGGAAAGCTATGACTTAAACTTCGAAGGGAAGCCCTCCTTGTGGCTGCATTTCCACCAGGGCAAGCTTGCCTTCAAAGCGTGGGACGAGGACGGAGACGGAGAAGCCGACAGCCACGCGTTTCTTCTCCAACAAAGCCTGTTCGACTTCCTGGAGCTTTTGCTCGGCTTCTTCATTGTCCAAGCCAACGCTTCAACACCTCCGCCTCCACCGTGTTGTCAGACTCTATAGCCACCCCCGGCTCTATCTCCAGGGGGGTGCCCCAAAAACCCCGCCTGCGCAAACCCTCCAATACCTCCTGGCGACGCTCCTCTTCCGGCGCAAACACCATGCAGCCGTCACCACCACCTGCACCGGATTGCTTCGCCGCGCACCCATAGGCCTTCGCTATGCGGAGAATTTGCTCCTGCGCGGGCGGTACTTCGCCCAGCAGCTTGTCCAGCAAGGACTGCAAGGCCTCCACCGCCTCCACCACAGCCCCCCACTCCCCCTCCAGCCAGGCGCGCTCCAACTGCTCCCCCCATATGTCCGAGGACAATGCGAAAGCCTGGCGGGCTTTGAGGTTGTGGCGCGCTTCCACAGCCTGCAGCATGGAGGGGGTGGAGGCACTGTGGCCCGTGAAGGCGTAGGCCAGGGCGAAGGGTTTGGGGTGGAGGCTGTGGACTTTGGGGGGGGTGCCAGGCGTCGGCGCGCGCAGGTAGCGTACCAGGCCGCCCATGTGGCAAGCAGCAACGTCGGCGCCGCTGCCCTTGCCCTTTTGCGCATCAGCGTGCGCGCGCAAAGCAAGCGGCAGCGGGTTTTCCGCACTGCCCAGCGCCAGCAGCGTCGCCTTTGTCGCCAATACCGCCGCGCGCGCGCTGCTTCCTAAGCCCAGCTTGCGGCCTTGCAGCGAAGGCGTCGGCGCCATGGCCACATTGAAACCCAGCGCCACTTGTCCGTGCGCGGCCAAAGCATGGTCCACCGCGCGCGCAGCAAACAAGAAAGGCTGCGTCACAGGGTGACGCCACAGCACCCCCGCCGGAGTGGCCTCCCCTGACAAAGCCCCCTCCTCCAGGTGCAGGCATATGCGGCGATCCTCCCTCATTTGCACGGCCGCCCAGGCGCGGGGGGGTACGGCCAATACCCTCGCTGTCCCCCCCCATACGACGGCGTATTCTCCTGCCACAAAAAGCTTCCCAGGTGCGGATATGAATTTCACCCCTCCCTTTTGCCAAAAAAATGAGGGCTTTGCCAAAACAAGTGTGCACAGCAGTTTCCAATGCATTTTTGCTGTTTCGAATGCTGTTTCGAATACAAATCCCCCGATGTAGGCTCATAACGTAGAGGGTATTCAAACCTCAGAGAGTTCAGCACGCAAAACGTGCCCGAAGTACAACAGGGGGGAGTTGGGGGGGATCCATTTCAAACATCATCCTTGTCGCAAGGAGACATTGCGACAACAAACCATCAGGAGAACTAAACCATGAAGAGAAACAATCTATATCTAAAACAAACATTCATTTTGTCATTGGCACTCAGCTTCATCAGTTTTGCAGGCTGTTCGGACAAGGATGACAAAAAAATAACAGATGAAAAAGGAACTGAACAAAAAGAAAAGGAGAAAGAGAAGGAGAGAGAAAAAGGAAATGAGAACGAGAAGGAAAAAGAACCTGAGCCTGAGCCAGAGCCAGATCCAAAACCTGAACCCACCCTCCAAGAAAAGCTGGATGCTCTTTTTGGAGCACTTGAAAGCAACAATCTGTTCATGGGAAGCATTGCCATTTCCCAGGATGGAGAATCGCTTTATAAAAAATCTGCTGGGTTTACCGACGTAGAAGAAGGGTTGAAAGCACACGAAAACTCAAAATACAGAATAGGCTCCATATCCAAAGTCTTCACGGCTGTTTTGGTTTTCAAAGCCATTGAAGAAAATCGCCTGAGCTTGGACAAAACACTGAAAACATTGATGCCAGGCGTCAACATAGCCAATGCTGACAAAATAACCATTGAGCATTTGCTTTCTCACAGAAGCGGAATCGCCAATTATACAGAAATCGAAAGCAATCCCTATTCTGAGTGGCATTTCAAAGAGACAGAAAAAAAGGCAATGATTGACATTATCGTCTCCGCAGGAAGTAATTTTACACCTGGCACAAAAACAGAATATAGCAATTCAAATTTTGCTTTGTTGACTTATATCCTCGAGGATGCTTACAAAAAACGTTTTGTTAACATCCTTGAAGATCTGATTACCAATCCTCTCGTGTTGAAAAACACTTATCTCGGGAAGTCGACAGACACCCAAGACAACGAGTCTCACTCCTACACCTATGTCAATGCTTGGAAAAAAGCACCTGAGACACACATCTCCACGGCATTGGGCGCAGGCGGCATTGTTTCGAGTCCTGCAGATCTGCTTCTGTTTGGCAAAGCTCTTTTTGGAGGGGCGCTGATCTCTGCAGAAAGTTTAGAGAAAATGAAAACCGTGCAAGGCATCGATCTGAACCTGGGTGCTCCCTTGGGCATGGGGCTGGTTCAATTTGATGAAACACTTTTTGGGCACCCGGGCACGATTGATGGTTTTATCTCAGCATTCATGCATTGCACTGCCAGCAAGAGAACCATCGCTTTGACTTTCAATGCCTTCCAGGGTGAATTTGAAGACTTTTTAGAGCTGGCCTTTATTGTAGCGAGCATTGTTTTTGATTGAGTCACTGCATTCAAAACAACGCGGGGGCGGCAGGTGGCTGCCCCCGCATTGAATACACAAAAATATATTTTTGACAAACAACCCTTAAAATCATTGAGAGCACAACATGAAAAGAATATTTATTTTAACATTGGCAGCAAGTTTCATCAGTTTTGCAGCTTGCTCCAGCGACGATGGCAAAGCAACCACTGAAAAACCAACACCCATTGAACAACAACCAACAGAACCCATAACAACAGAACCGACACCCACAGAACCGATAAAAATCGACACAGCAAAACTGGATGCTTTTTTTGATGTGCTTGAACGCGCTGACAGGTTGATGGGAAGCATTGCCATCTCTCATGACGGCAAACCCATCTATCAAAAGTCCATTGGGTTTTCAGACATAGAAAAAAACATCAAAATGAATGAAAACTCAAAATGCAGAATCGCTTCCATCTCCAAAACATTCACAGCCGTATTGGTTCTCAAGGCCATTGAAGCTGGAAAATTGAGTCTGAACCAAACCATTGCTGCAACCTTTCCTAAAATAGAAAATGCCGACAAAATAACCATTGAACACTTGCTTTATCAAAGAAGCGGCCTAGGTCCTTATGAGGATGCTTTGTTGGAGGAGATGGGGGGCGCACCGACTTATGACGCCTATGTTGATTGGGTGACTCAACTCAAAGAGCGTGATCAGATGGTAGCGCTTATTTCAAAGACAAAAAGCATTTTTGAGCCCGGCACTGAGCATGATTATCAAAACATGAATTTTATATTGCTCAGCTATCTCCTCGAGGATGCTTATCAAAAGCCTTATGCTGAAATTCTTGAAGAACAAATAACCAAACCCCTTGGATTGACAAACACCCGTCTGGGACAAAACAACGGCGAATGTCGTTCATACATCCCCGCAGGGAGTTGGAAAGCAGATCCACAACTGCATTCATCCATTGTGTTGGGCACAGGCGGCCTGGTGTCCACACCTCTGGACTTAATTCAATTTATAGAAGCTCTCTCAAGTGGAAAATTGATTTCACCCGAAAACCTGGAGCGAATGAAAACAATAAAGGATGGTTATGGAATGGGACTTTTTGATTTCTCCCTGGTTTTTCCTTCTGGCGAAAAAATTGTCGGATATGGGCATAGTGGTTCAGTCATGAGTTTCAGATCCTTCTTGGTTCATCTCCCAGAAAGAAAAATTTCTTTTTCTTATATATTCAACGCTTTTAATTATCCGCTCTACAAAGTTTACATGGCGATTTTAAGCACACTTTTCGACATACCCTTCCCCTTCGAACTTCCTGAATTCTATGACATATCCACTGTGGATTTAGACCCCTATCTGGGCACTTATTCAACCACAGCAACGCTTCCTCCAGAATTTGCTCCCCTTGCTTCACTTGTTATAAAAAAATCCGACAATAACAAGAAGTTGGTTATGGAGATTAAGGGATTCGAACACATAACGGAGACTCTCCAATTCGTCTTTTCTGATTTTTCCATGGAAGCGACAGGAAAAGACGAATTTGAAACCACCCTGGGCGATTTGGATGTTGTTTTGAAATTTAATCTGACGAAGGGGACAATGAAACTCGAAACACCCGAGGGAACCCTCCTTTATACCCAATGAGGCTGCCTCTGGACCGACGGCAACTGCCTTGCCTTGGGCGGTTGCCGTCCGCTTTGACATAGCCTTTGTCCTGTGGACAAGGGGAGCAGTCTATGGAGGCTTTCACCCGCAACAACTGCTCAAAACACAAAAACACACGCCCACAAAAATGTGTTAAGCGGTTTTCTGCTCTCTGCCCCATGCCATGTTGCGCAACCTTTTTTGCATTGTCTTCACTGCTTTCTGGACTGCCTTTGTGGGCATGTTCGGACTCATCCACGCGCTGTTTGCACGAAACTCGCCCTGGGTGACGTTTTTGGCCAGTCGCGTCTGGTCACCTGCCCTCTTGTGGGCGGGGGGGGCCAAACTGGTGGTGGAGGGGCTTGAAAACATTCCTGAAAACCAGGCCGTCGTCTTTGTGAGCAACCACCAGTCCACCATTGACATTCCGGTGTTGTTTTCTGTTTTGCCGCTGAACGTCCGCTTTGTTGCAAAACACGTCCTGGGGCATGTCCCTTTCCTGGGGTGGTACCTCCGCCTGGCGCGCTTCATTCTCATCAACCGCTCCGACAGGAAAAAAGCCGTCCAGCAACTCGAGCGCGCCGCAGAGCAAATTCGCGCGGGCACCAGCATCATTGTTTTTCCGGAGGGGACGCGCAGCAAAACAGGTGAAATTCTCCCCTTCAAAAAAGGGGCCTTCAACCTTGCACTCAGAGCCGGTGTCCCTATTTGCCCCATTGCCATTGAAGGCTCCGGCAGGCTCATGCCCAAAAATTCGTGGAACATCCGGCCTGGCCCCATCCACATTCACATTGGAAAGCCTGTGGACATTTCCGCCTGTCAGGACGCCTCTCAACTTGCCGAGCGGATACGAGAGCTCGTCATTGGACACAATGTGGCTCTGGGGGGAAAAGGCGGTACCTCTCAGCCCCCCCCCCTTGCCGCTTCTCAACCTGCTCCTTTGCCGCCTCCCCCCCTATGAGACTTTTTTTCGCCTGCACCCTCATTTGTGCATTGCTTGCCTGCCGCACTGCCTCCAAAAACCCTCCTCAAAGCGAATTCCAACAAGCTGTGGAAGCGCTTCAGGCCAACAAGCCTCAAGAAGCCCTGCCCATTTTGGAGCGTCTGTACAAACAAGACAGCTCTCAGCCAGAAGTTGCCCGCGCACTGGCCGAAGCCCATGCGCGCGCTGGGAAAACCCAGGTGCTGTTGGCCCGCCTTCACAACGATCAGCGCCCCGTCGCTCACTATATGCGTGGGCTGTTGTTGTATTCACAGCCGGCCACGGCCGAAAACGAAGCCCTCGCCGCTTTTCGACAAGCCATCGCCGCTGAGCCTAAAGAGCCCGAATTTCGCTATAGGCTTGGCATCGCTTTGTTGGAGCTGGAGCGCTATGCAGAGGCCCTGGAAATGCTCCAAACCGCCCTGGGGCTTGCTCCTCAAAAAGCCACATGGCAGCTTCCTCTTGCCAAAACACTTTTCATGCTCGAAAAAAATGAAGAGGCCATTGCCGCCTTGCGCAAGTCTTTGGGGGGCATGCTTTCGCCAGCGGAGCTTCAAACAGCCAAAAGCCTGATGAATGCCCTGGTGGATGAGCACCTTCCTGCTTCAGCTCAGGCGGTTTTGGATGAGGCCGTTCAATGGCTCAATGTTGCGGACGTGCCTCAACAGGCGGTTGCGCTCCTGGAAGGCCTGCTCATGGACTTTCCGGACTTGGGCCTGGCACATGCCCTGCTCGGGTTGGCTTATCAAAAATTGGATGATGCAGGGCGTGCCATTGAGGAGTTCAAAAAAGCCATTTCCCTTGCGCCCAACAATGGCATGCACCACTATTATTTGGCCCAGGTGTATGCTTCCAAGCGCAGGCCACAAGAAGCCAAACGGGAGTATGCGTCGGCCATCCAAAAAAACCCCTTTCTGGATGATGTCCATGTCAAACTGGGCGATATGGCGCTCCAAGAGTCCAACTGGCCCTTGGCTCGCCAGCATTTTCAAACCGCCGTTTATTTAGGCAACGCACCCGCGCGTCTCAAACTCGCCCTCACGCACCAGGAAGAAAAAAACTGGGCCGCAGCAGAAGCAGAGTTTTTGACGCTTTTGAAGCACATGCCTGACAACTTGGAACTGAAGCTGCGGGCAGGGGTTTTTTATACGGAATATTTTTTGGCTTCTTCTTCTTCGCAAGAAAAAACTCAACTGAGAAACAAGGCCCTGGCGCAGCTGGATGCTGTCCTCGAAAAACAACCTGAGAATGCTCTCGCATCGCGCGCCAAAGCCATGCTGAGACAGCCTTAGTGAGGCCCTTCGGTTGTTTTGGGCGTTTCTTCCTTGGGCACTTTCTCTTTCCACAAGCCGCCGCCCTGCATCCAGGCTGAAAAACCGCGACGAAGCCAGGAAAGCAGCGCCTGTGCCAGCCACAGCGACCAGACTAAAATGGCAACACGGTATGCCCATATCGGCAGGCTGATGAGGGTTACCGTCGGCAAGGGTCCATCGCTTTGGTCGGCAAACCACAACAGTCGGTTGCCATAGGAGCCATACCCAACCACGCCCATGTCCGGCATGCCCAGCAAACTGCTGGGGATGACGGCAACCAGACAAACCAGCGCCACAATGCTCAGCAACACCAATCCAAGTTGCAGGCTATAAAATGACCACCACTTCCAATCCAACATGGCACCGGCCCGTTGCCGCCACTCCAGCGCAATGAGCCAGAATGCAACCACGGCCAATGCCACCCAGGAGAATGTGGAAAAACCCAGCACCAACAAAAACCAGTGGTGAAAGCCCAGCGAAGCCCAACCACGGCGCGCCAGAAAAAATGTCAGAAGGAATGCCAAAACGAGCGCTACGGCAAGCTCTCCCCAATATAAAACGGCAGGGCCGACAGCTGGCCCAGAGGAAGCAAGCAGCCAACGTTTTTCCGGGAGCTCTGCTTTCACGTCGATGTTGGCAACCGGCAAACGAAGATCGAACAGCGGCATGCTCATCAGCGTGCTGACTTCGCGCAACTCGCGCAAACTCACTGAAAACGTCTGGGCTCCAGGAGAAACCGGCAGCGTCAGTATGCCGTCGCGCGGCCGCAGGTTTAAACTCTCGCCATCGCGCATCACACTCAGCACTTCCATCTGCAAAGAAGGCAGCGCAATGGCATGCTCGCCGCCCTGGCTGGCTCGCAGCTTGAACGACAGCGTGTGCTGAGTGGCGCGCGTGCCGATGGCATGCGCAACGCGCACTTGATCGACAGCACGCAGGTTTCCCTCAACAACAGTCGGCAACGTCAGCGTCAACGCCAATGTCTCTCCCGAAAGCGGATGAAATTCGAATACCGCCTCACCCCCGCTGTTCAGCAGCTTCGGAGGAACACCTTCCCAACGCACATGCCATGAGGGGCTGACTTCCAGCTGCCAAACTTCGGCGCGTTCTTCCAGCGCCGGCGCCGTCAACTGCAAAGTCTCACGCTTGTCGAGCCTTGAATGCCATTGCGTCTGAAGCTCCGTGTGGCCAAGAGACACCGTGGCTTCTTCACCTTGTACTTTGACACCCGGCGTCGTCACATGCTCGCCCGGCAACAAAGGCACTGTCAGCGTCAGGCCTCCTTCGCGCGGTGAAATCCGCGTCACCACCGTCTTCACTGTCCAGTCGAGATCAAAGCGCAATGTCCTCGTCACCCGTATATAAGAAGGAAATTGTTGCGCTCCTCTCTCCTTCATGCGTTCCGTTGAATCGGCAGTCGTCGACACTTCTCTGGCAACACGCGAAAGGTGCAAGGTTTCGTTAATCAGCCTGTCCTCGTCGACGCCGTCGGCACGCCAACCTTGTCCGCTAAAGACAATGCGATGGGGGCGCAAGGAAAAATGCAGGAAGGTGTCGCCGCCCAATGCTGCATATTCCAGATCGATCGAGTGTACGCCGCGAGGCAGGGCTATATACCCTTTCTGTTGCTCTGCGCGCACGGCGTCAACAATGCGATCGCCCATCCGCACCTTGAGCAATACCGTGTTGTCTGCTGCCGTCGGAAGCGGAAGCGCCACATTGTCTCCGGCATGCGCTTCCAATTTGACGCGCAAGGTGCTGCCTTGTGCATGAATGTCGACCAGAGAAATGCTGGCGCACTCAGGCGCGCAAAGCGGCGGCTGGTTGACGCGCTCCTGCAATGTCTGCAAAAGCCCTTGCGATGGAAATGCCGTTGGGCTTTCTGCAAAGGCCGGCACAGAATGCAGGCCCACCGCACAGGCCAATGCCACCATCGCTCCCGTCACCACCCCCGGCTTTTCCGGCAAAGGCGGCAGTGCGGCTGCCGGTTTCAACTTCCTTGGAAAAACGCTGCGTGTCACACGCCAGAGAAGGAGCCCCAAAAGCATCACCATCGCTATCCGCAACAGCCGCGTCAACCACGGGGGGCTGATGATGAAGCGCATGTCCTGTGCGGCCAGCACCGGACCTGTCCAGCGCAAGTCATAGCGCTGTCCAATCTGCCAGTCGGGTTCGCCTATGCCGGTTTGTACAACGTTGGACTGCGCATAACGCAAAGCTGCCTTGGGCCTGCTGGTGGAGGGCGAGACCGCAAGGCTTTTTCGCTCGACAGAAACAGTCTCTTCCGGCTCTGCCGCAGCCATCATCGGCATGTACTCCTCTTCTGCCAGTGCATCCGCATGCGCCCTACGAAAGCCCTGCATCCAGGAGTCCTCTTCTGGACGCTCTTCAAGCTGCGGATGCAGTGCCGCACGCAACTCGCCCGGCACAAAGGTGGCCGTCACCAGAAAAAAAACGGCCAGCGCTATGCATTGTGCAAAGAGCAGGGCTTTTTCCAACCGCCCGCCCGACAGTGCGCGGTGAAGCAGCCCCAAGGCCAACACAACCGCCAGTGCCCACAGCGGTGCCCCTGGCTCCTGAAACGCCAACAACAAATATGCCGCAGCCACAACGCCACCTGCCAGCCCCAACAGACGCCAGGCGAGCAAGGCAATCACCGCTGCAAAGAAAAGATCGAGAATGGTCCAACGCGCAATCCAACTGTTGTGGGCGAGATCTGCGCCAGGCGCCGCCAACAACTTATAGCCGTAGGGCAGGTGCAAAGTCACATCCACCTGCTCGAAGGCCTGCTGCCAACCTGTCACCGGCAACAAGGAAAAGGGCCCTGCCGCAATGCTCAGGCTGGCGTTGAGTGCCACCTCCGGGCTGCGCCATTCTACGCCTGTCCACCCTCCGCCCCCCTCTTTGGAAACACCCTGCGTCACCAACAATGCCTCCCCCCTGGCATCGGCACGCTGCAGTTGATAGGGCGGCGCCAGATCGAAACGCCAGCCTTGTTGCATCTGACCGCGGAGGGCATCTTTGGCGAAATAACCTTCTCCAGAAAAATCCAGCCACATTTTTCGGACGAGCGTCAGCCGATTGGTTTCGTCGTCAGCCAAACCGCGCGAGCGCTCCTCAATGTTGAGTCCTGAGGACGCATTCAGGGCAAATGCGGGCAAGGACTGCCAGGCGGCCGGAACACCTGCTTGACGTGGATCTACAGCCATCGCGTCACCTTCTGCCGTGACGGCTGTCATCCGCAATGCCGGCGCTGCCTCATAGCTCCAAACTTCTTGCAAAAGCGTTTCAGGCAAACGGGCTTTAAGCTGCACAAGCGGCACAACGGCGCGTGCACGCAACACCAACGTCGCCTGACCAGGCTGTACCTGAATTTGCAAATGCCCATCCGCATCCAGCCGTGCCGGCCATGGCGTCTCCAGCGCCGTCGCCACAAAATGCTCAGGCAACACGGGTGCCACACGAATTTCGCGCGCTTTGCCGGATATTTTGAGCTGAATATGCGTCACAAGTTGCGCCGGAATGCTGTCGGTGAGTTTGCGGTATATCTGCAATTCGAGGCTGTCTGCCGCTTCGTTGGCAACCACAGTCGATCGGCCCAAAGTCAGACGGTTGTTTTGACGCTGCAAAGGCTGTACGGGCTTGCCATCCACACTCAATGCCACCAAGGCATTCATTTCCGGAATGGTCAGCGCCTGCGGGCGCTCCTGCCATAAAATGCGGCCGCGCACCTTATGCTCACCCGGTTTCAGCCATACGGCAGGAGCGCCGTTGTGAAGCAATACGGGTTGCGGCAAGCCGTTGACTGTCACTTCCTGCGGCCAATCCCGGCCATCACCTGGAAGCAATACCCTCGACTCCACCACCACCTTCCACTGTTGGGAAAAAAAAGCGCCTTTGTCATTCACCTCCAACGTCAGCAACCCCGGCCAAGCGCACAAGAAATTCTCCGCGTTGACACCCTTCGTGCCGACAAGCATCGGACATTGGCGAAATTCTTGTTGGTAACGCACCCAGTCGCGCCAAGGTTGCAGCGTCGGCGGTGCACCTGTAGGCTCCAAAGGACGCGCCAGCGGCGATCCCATGGAGATGGAGGTTGAACACAGCAACGCCAAAATTCCCAGCCCCCCGAAAAACCGGACTTTCTGTTGCCTCATTTTTCACTCCCCATGGCAGGCAGCTATGGAACACACCCTCACACGCCAGCAAAAAACAAGCTTGTTCGGCCAAACCCGGCGGCAGCGCTTCTCGCTGCATTCAAGCCGAGTTTATTCTTTGGTCGGCTTTTCGGCTTCTTTTTCAGGCTTGGGCTTCTCCTGGCGATCAACCAACTCGAGAATGGCCATGTCCGCCGAATCTCCACGCCGAAAACCCACTTGCATAATTCGCGTGTAACCGCCGGGGCGGTTTGCATAGCGCTCTTTAAGCTCGCCAAATACTTTTTGAAGCACTTTTCGGTTTCGAATGGAGCGCGCGGCCAAACGTATGTTGCTTAGGCCTCCGCGCTTGCCCAAGGTGATGATGCGCTCCGCCAGCCGTCGCGTCTCTTTGGCTTTTGGCACAGTCGTCACAATGCGCTCATGCTCCAAAAGCGAAACCGTCATGTTGCACAACATCGCCTTGCGGTGCGCGGTGGTGCGGTTCAGTTTTTTTTGTCCAACTCGATGCCTCATGTCCTGCCCTTCAATCCCCTGGCCGTATGAGGTACCAGGGATAAAAAACCCGAAAAATGCTTCAGGCAAAAACCCTAAAACAGTTCTTCAGAGTCGTCTTCGTCTTCATCCTCGTCTTCGTCTTCATCCAAAGAATGAAACCCCAAATCTCCCACGGGTGCAGGAGAAACCACGGGCGCTTGCTTGGGAGGCCAATTCTCCAACTTCATTCCAAGCGTCAAACCCATCTCCGCCAGAATTTCTTTAATCTCCTTGAGAGACTTGCGACCGAAATTCTTCGTCTTGAGCATGTCCGCTTCCGTGCGGCGCACCAAGTCTCCAATGGTTTTAATGTTGGCTTGCTGCAAACAATTGGCTGAGCGCACAGACAATTCAAGCTCGTCCACGGAGCGGAATAAATTTTCGTTCAGCTTCACTTCCGGCTTGGGAGCTTCCATGATGATGGGCTCTTCCGTTTCATCAAAGTTGATGAATACCGTGAGCTGCTCCTTGAGAATTTTGGCGGAAAAAGCGACGGCGTCTTCCGGCGACACGGAGCCGTCTGTCCAAACTTCCAAAGTCAGCTTGTCGAAGTTTGTCATCTGCCCGACACGTGCATTCGTCACTTGGTAGTTGACTTTGCGAATGGGCGAAAAAAGCGCATCAATGGGAATGTTCCCTATGGGCAAATCCTCATCTTTGTTGAGCTGTGCCGGCACATAGCCGCGACCGCGCTTGCACTCCATCTCCATCTGTATGCGGCCCCCTTCTATGAGGGTGCAAATGTGGTGCCCTGGGTTTAAAATTTCTACCTGATCGCTCGTCAGAATATCGCCCGCCTTCACTTCACGAGGCCCCTGGGCGTTGATGCTCAGGGTTTGGGGCTCATTGCTGTGTATGCGCAACAAAACGCCTTTGAGGTTCAGAATGATGTCGGTCACATCTTCCACGACTTCGGGAATCGTCATGAACTCATGGGCGACCCCCTCTATCTTCACGTTGGTAATGCCCCCGCCCTGCAAAGAAGACAACAAAACCCGCCGCAAAGAGTTTCCAAGCGTTGTCCCAAAACCCCGCTCCAGAGGCTCCGCAACGAATTTGCCATAACTTCCGTCTGTGAAGACCAAATCCAACTTGCGAGGCTTGATCAAATCTCTCCAGTTTTTGGCGCTAAAATCATCTGACATTATCAATTCCTTTCAACGGGCCACCACCCACTTCCCTGCCCTCTTTGGCAAGAGGATGGCCCGCAGAAGCTCAAAACCAACGACGACAACACAGTGCGCAACAACGCGTTGCCACTTATTTCGAATATAATTCGACGATGAGTTGCTCTTGAATGGGCATGGTCAAATCTTCACGGTTTGGATGCGCTTTGATGGTGCCCTTGAGCTCTTTTTTGTCCATTTCAAGCCACTGAGGAATGCCTCGGCGATCCACCGTTTCGACGGCCTCTTGAATGCGTACAATCTCTTTGGCCTTTCGAGCAACCTCCACAACAGAACCCACTTTCAGGGCATAGGAGGGAATGTCCACGCGCTTGCCATTCACCCAGAAATGCCCGTGGCGCACCAGCTGTCGGGCTTCTGCGCGTGTGTCCGCAAAGCCCAGGCGATACACCACATTGTCCAGGCGCAACTCCAACATTTGGAGCAACAACTCACCCGTCTTGCCTTTGGCAGCCTCCGCGCGGTGGTAATAGCCGCGGAATTGTTTTTCCAAAAGGCCATACATGCGCTTGACTTTTTGCTTCTCGCGCAGCTGCACGCCATAGTTGGAAAACTTCATGCGCCCCTGGCCATGTTGGCCGGGTGGATAGGCGCGACGCGCAATGGCACACTTGTCGGTGTAGCAACGATCGCCCTTCAAATACATTTTCAAATTTTCTCGCCGACAAATTCTGCAGGCACTTCCAATATAACGAGCCAAGTGAAACTCCTCATTAAACGCGACGGCGCTTGGGTTGTCGACAACCATTGTGGGGGATGGGGGTGACATCTCGAATCAGCGAAATTTTCAACCCAGCAGAGGCAATGGCGCGCAAAGCCGACTCGCGCCCTGCACCAGGGCCTTTCACGAAAACCTGCACGTTTTTGAGGCCGTGCACCATCGCTTTGGAAGCCGCATCACCCGCGGCAACCTGTGCAGCAAAGGGTGTTGATTTTCGACTGCCCTTGAATCCGCGCGCACCTCCGGAGGACCAGGCAAGGACGTTGCCGGAAACATCTGTGATGGTGATCAGCGTGTTGTTGAAAGTCGACTGAATGTGAACAACCCCATTGAGGATGTTCTTCTTCTGCTTCCGCTTCCCACGTTTGGAACTGTCAACCTCTGCGCCTTGCGCGCCTTTGTTTTCTTCTGCCATGAACTCAAAATCCCTTTGCTCTGTTTCTGGGTGTCAGTTTGATCTCTTATTTTCGCCCCGGAGGTGGCTTGGCTTTCACAACGCCACGCCTGGGGCCTTTCCTTGTGCGGGCATTCGTGTGCGTACGTTGTCCGCGAACGGGCAGGCCCTTCCGGTGCCGAAGACCGCGATAGCAGCCCAAATCCATCAGCCGCTTGACATTCATCGTCACCTCCCGCCTCAAATCCCCCTCCACCTTGTATTCGCTTTCGATGATCTCTCTTACCCGCTTCGCCTGCTCCTCCGTCAAATCCCTCGTGCGCGTCCCCAGAGGAATGCCTCCTTTGGCGCAAATGTCGTGAGCAGACTTAATTCCAATGCCATAAATGTATTGGAGCGAAACCACCAAGCGCTTGGCGGGAGGCAAATCTATTCCTGCAATACGAGCCATGCTTCAAACCTTTTCCTGTTGAACCCAATTAACCTTGACGCTGCTTGTGCCTCGGGTTTGCCGAACAGATCACACGAAGCACTCCTCGTCGGCGAATCACCTTGCACTTATCACAAACCTTCTTCACTGATGCACGAATCTTCATAGCTAAAACCACCCTTCATTTTGCGCGATATGTGATGCGCCCTCTTGTCAAGTCATAAGGCGAGAGCTCCACTTTCACGCGATCTCCCGGCAAAATCCGGATGAAGTGCATCCTCATCTTCCCGGAAATATGCGCCAAAACGCGATGGCCATTGTCCAACGAAACGCGAAACATCGCATTGGGCAAGGGCTCCACAACTGTGCCTTCAACTTCTATCGCATCATCCTTCGGCAATCAAAACTCCGCTTCAACGGCTCATGTTAACCAAGGCGCGCCGCTTTATAATAAAACCCATTCAAATGCAAGCACCTTCAACCAACACTAAGAATTTTGAGGCAAGGATGCCAAAATTCTCCCGAAAACCTCTTCTGTTGTACCCAGTCCATCCACCGTCGCCAAAAGATTGCGCGTAGCATAATCTTTTTTCACTGGCTCGGTGAGATTTTTATAGTCGATACGTCGCCGTTTCACCGTTTCCAGATTGTCGTCAGCTCGGCCTCTGCTCTCCACCCTCTGCAGCAATATCTCCAGAGGAACTTCAATGAAAACAACTTTGTCAACCTTCTTCCCTTTTTCTTTTAAAGCCGTCTCCAGCGCTTCTACCTGGGGAAGCGTCCTCGGGTAGCCGTCTAAAATAAAACCCGCATGACAGTCCTCCGAATTCAACCGCTCCATCACCAGGCCCGACACCAATGCATCCGGCACCAACCTCCCCGCTTCGAGGTAGGGGGCCACCTCCTGGCCCAAACTCGTCCCCTCATTCATGGCCTCACGCAAAAGATCACCCGTTGCAATATGCGGAATGCCAAACTTCTTCCACAAATTCTTCGCTTGGGTGCCCTTGCCTGCGCCGGGCTGTCCGAATAGAATGATGTTCACAAATTCTCCTTAAGTACCCATGCGAATACGTCCGCGAATTCTTGGTCCTCGAGGCCCAGAAAACCCTTCATAATTCTTCGTTATCAAATGCTGCTCTATCTGCTGTACGGTGTCCAATGCAACACCCACAACAATCAATAGCCCTGTTCCGCCAAAATAAATAGGGAGATTGGTCCAACCAGAAATAACGGTGGGAATGACGCAAACAAGCGCCAAATAGAGGGAGCCTCCCGCTGTGAGGCGGTTGAGTACTTTTGAAATGTAGTCCGCCGTCTGACGCCCAGGTCGAAGCCCGGGAATGTAGCCCCCATTCTTTTTGATGTTGTCGGCAATGTCATCGGGGCGAAAAGTCAGAGAGGTGTAGAAAAAGGCAAAGAAGATAATCAGAAAAACAAGGACGCCGTTATAAACCCAGAGGCTGTTTTGCAGCGAGTTTTGAAAGCCCGCCATAAACGGCAAATAGGAAGACAGCGTCATCGGCAAACTCAAAAGCGTGCTCGCAAAAATGGGGGGGATGACGCCCGCGGCATTGACTTTGAGGGGGAAGTAGGAGGCTTGTCCGGCAAAGACGCGTTGGCCCGAAACCCGCTTGGCATATTGGATGGGAATGCGACGCATGCCGCGCTCGACGTATACCACGGCGCCCACAACCAACAGCATGAAGGCAAGCAATACCAGCACCAAACCCAAATTCAACGTCTCGGTTTTGATCACCGCCACATACATGGCGCGGATTCCTCTGGGAAGCCCCGCCACAATTCCCGCAAAAATGATCAGCGAAATGCCGTTGCCGATGCCGCTCTCTGTTATCCGCTCGCCCAGCCACATGATGAAGGCGGTTCCCGCTGTCAGGGTGATGACCGTCATCGCGTAAAACCAGAAGTCGGGGTTGGGAACCACAAGACTGTCCATCCCAAGCGCGGGATCTTTCCCCATGCTCTCGGCAAGCTTCGCAATGCCAAGCCCTTGAGCAATGGAAAGCAGAATGGTTCCATAGCGCGTGTACTGGTTGATTTTCCGGCGCCCCAAAGCCCCCTCTTTGTTGAGGCGATCCAAGGCGGGAACCACGGCGGTGAGCAAGCTCATCACAATCGACGCCGAAACATAGGGCATGATGCCCAACGCAAAAATCGACATCTGCTCCAGCGCGCCGCCCGAGAAAAAATTGAAGACGTCGAGGATTCCTCCGCCTCCGGCTTCTTTCTGGCGCCTTATCTGATCTGTGAGCGCTACGCGATCGATGCCGGGCGTATGAATGAAAATGCCAAGACGGTATACGGCGAGAACCGCTAAGGTAAACAGAAGGCGCGATCTCAGCTCTGCCACACGAAAGACGTTTAGAACAGCGCTTAAAGCCACATGCCCTCCTTGCCGCAGCTGCTACTTGGCAGCCTTTTCAGATTGAACGATCCTTGGCAACTCTTCAGCCTTGCCCCCTGCCGCAACAATGGCTTCTTTGGCTGCCTTCGAAAAACGGTGCGCTTTCACAGTCAGCGGTACACTCAATGTCCCGTTGGCCAAAACCTTCACCCCATCCACCCTCCCCTTCACCCAGCCTTTGTCGCGCATCAGCTGCGAGTCTACAACCGTCCCCGCAGGCAAACTGCCCAGCTCTTCCAAACTCACCAAAGCAAAAACTTTGCGGTTTGGAGAATGAAACCCCATCTTCGGCAACCTTCTTTGCAAGGGACTTTGGCCCCCTTCAAAACCCGCAAAATTCATGTTGCCTGTGCGCGCCTTCTGCCCTTTGCCTCCACGGCCCGCGGTCTTGCCCCACCCGCTGCTCTGCCCCCGGCCAATGCGCTTCTTGCGGTGGCTCGAGTTTGCAGGCGCTTTCAATGTATGCAGAGAATTCATGACTTCACCAAAGCCTTCTTTTCTTGCTCAGCCATGGCCTGAGCACGTGGGGATTTGAAGCTGCGTCGCTTTCGGGGCACAGGCTCCTCCTGGACGACTTCAGAGCGGACCAAATGCTGCACATGAAAAACCATTCCACGTACTGCGGCTGTGTTTTGCAACAGGCGCTCATCACCGAGTTTCTTCAAGCCGAGCCCTTGGACCGTGCGCTTTTGACGCACCGAAGCTCCAGCATAGCTTTTCACCAGTTTGACTTTGAGCCCCATCGTTAACTCCTTGCGCCTCTTGCTTTGACTTGAATTTCCCGGCCGCGCAATGCGGAAACTTCTTCCGGAGAACGCAAGCGCTTCAACCCGTTGATGGTCGCCTTCAACACGTTGTGCGGGTTTCGAGAGCCCTGACATTTCGTCAAAATGTCCCGAACGCCTGCTGCATCCAAAACAGCGCGCACGGTTCCTCCGGCAATGACGCCGGTGCCTTCGGATGCCGGTTTCAACAAAACCCAACCCGCACCAAAATGCCCCAGGGACTCATGCGGAATGGTATGGCCCAGAAGCGGAATTTTGAAGAGGTTCTTCTTCGCATTCTCGCCGCCTTTGCGGATGGCTTCGGGGACTTCATTGGCTTTGCCCAGGCCTACACCCACGTGCCCTTTGCCATCACCCACAACAACGAGCGCAGAAAAACTAAACCGCCGCCCGCCTTTCACAACTTTGGCCACGCGGTTTATGCTGACGACTCTGTCTGTCAGCTCAAGTTCATTCGGATTGATGAGTGTCGCCACGTTTAAACCTCATAATTAAAATTTCAAGCCCGCTTCCCGAGCTGCTTCCGCCACCGCTGCCACGCGCCCATGGTAAGGAAAACCATTGCGATCAAACGCAACCGTTTCTATCTCTATCGCCTTGCAACGCTCAGCTATCAGCTGCCCTACGCGCTTGGCCGCTTCCTTTTTGTCGCCCTTCTCTCCACGGAGGCTTTTTTCCAGAGAAGAAACATAGGCCAGTGTACGCCCTTGGGTGTCGTCCACCACCTGGGCATATATGTGGTTGAGCGATTTATAAACCGACAACCGTGGGCGCTCAGGAGTGCCCGAAATTTTCCGGCGTATGCGTGCCTTCCTCTTCAACCTTGCATTCATCTTCGACATAGCTTCCTTCCTTCCGATGCAGATGGTGTCTTCCTCCATCGGATGAATGTGTGTGGCAAATTATTGCCCCGTCTTCCCTTCCTTGCGCAAAATCCGCTCCCGCGCGTACTTGATGCCCTTGCCCTTGTAGGGCTCCGGTGGACGAAGGGCGCGAATCTTCACCGCCGTCATCCCCAACAAGGCGCGATCTAAGGCGCGCAAAGTCAAATCCATCGTCGGCAACCCATCTTCTGTCCTGGGTGCCTTGGCCAATTCCGCCGTCACACCCTCGGGCAAATCAAAAACCACTGGATGGGAAAAACCCAACGTGAAGTTGATTTGTTGCCCCTTCACCTCCGCCCTATAGCCCACGCCGCGAATGCATAACACCGTCTCCCACCCCGCATCCACCCCCTTCGCCGCGTTTGCCAAAATGGCCCGCGTCAAACCGTGCAAAGCCCGGACTTGACGAGACTCCGAAGAGCGAACCACACTCAGGACGTTGTCTTTCAACAAGGGTTTAATTTCTGAGCTTGGAAGCTTGACAGCAAGCTTTCCTTTGGGGCCCTCAAAGGACACCATGCCTTCGGCAATAGCGACTTTGACTTTGGGCCCAAGCTTGATCTCCAATTTCCCTATGCGACTCATAAAATCCTCCGCCTAGCAAACCGTGCACAAAAGCTCACCACCCACGTTTTGTCGACGTGCTTCGCGGTCAGCCAATATGCCTTTGGAGGTAGACAAAATGGAAATCCCCAAACCGCCTAAGACTCTGGGAATCTCTCGCTTCGAGACATAGTGACGCAAACCCGGCCTCGAAATGCGCTTGAGCTCCCGAATGACAGAAACTCTTTGAGGACCATATTTCAATTCAACGGTCAGCTCATTTTGGGGCTTGCGCTCGTGCACTGTGTAGTCGCTGATATAGCCTTCTTCTTTGAGGACACGCGCAATCTCCGCCTTCAACTGAGAAGACGGCATGACAACTTTGTCATGCCCAGCGCGCGTCGCATTGCGAAGCCGCGTCAACATATCACCTACAGGGTCATTCACTATCATCCCCGCTTCTCCATGCTCTGTTTCTCAATCTCAAACATCGTCTTCTCTTTTGCAACAAGCGCCTGCCGAGCCCATCCCGGTGGTTCGCCCATCGCTGTATATCAACTTCTGAAAGGCATTCCAAACTTGCGAAGCAACGCCAAAGCCAACTCGTCCGTCTTGGCTGTTGTCACAATGCTGATGTTGAGGCCTTTGACTTTTTCAATCTGATCGTAGTTGATTTCGGGGAAAATAATCTGCTCGCGAATGCCGAGGGTATAGTTGCCGCGTCCGTCAAAAGCTTTGCTGGAAACGCCTTTGAAGTCGCGAACGCGAGGCAGCGAAATGTTGACCAGGCGATCCAAAAATTCATACATGCGGTTAGAGCGCAAAGTCACCGCGCAGCCAATGGCTTGCCCTTGGCGCAGCTTAAAGTTGGCGATGGATTTTCGCGCGCGGGTGACAACGGGTTTTTGCCCGCTGATGACGGCCAGCTGATCCAAGGCGGATTCCAAAATTTTGCTGTTGGCGGTTGCTTCGCCAAGCCCCATGTTCAGGACAATTTTTTCAAGGCGCGGTACTTGAAATGGATTGGAAAGTCCCAGCTCTTTCATCAATGCCGGCACAATTTCCTGTCGGTAGTATTCTTTGAGGCGCGCAGGACGGACTTCAAGGCTTTCGTCGATCTGCGCGACAAAACCCGTCTTTTTAACTTCTTCCTTTTTCCCTTTGCGAGCGACCTTCTTGGGCTTGTCGTCGGATCTGGGCTTTTTTTCTTCTGCCATTTTCAAACCTCAAAAAAACAACACATGTTGCTGTTTTAAAACCTGCGTCTCACTCTTATTCCAGTGCTTCTTCGCAGCCTTTGCAAAACCGAACTTTCCTGGTCTTCCCGTCGTCCTTTGTCAAGCTGCGAATGCCCATGCGGTTTGGCTTGTCGCATTTGGGACAAACCACCGCAATGTTCGCCAAGGCAATGCTGCCTTCTTTTTCGATGATTCCACCCTCGGGTTGAGTGTTGCTTTTGCGTGTGTGGCGCTTCACTTTGCGCAAACCCTCCACGCGCACGCGCAAGGCACTCCAATCAATGGACAACACCCGGCCGCGCCTTTCATTGACGGGCAAAGCCGACTCTTTCCCTTTGGTCACCTGGACTGTATCTCCGACTTTCAGCTTCTGCATGGCTTAGAGAACCTCGGGGGCAAGGGAGATGATTTTCATAAACTTCTTGGCACGCAACTCTCGAGCGACAGGGCCAAAAATGCGGGTGCCGATGGGCTCTGAGTCTTTGTTGATGAGGACGGCGGAGTTGCTGTCAAAACGAATGTAGCTTCCATCAGGACGGCCGACTTCCTGTGCCGTGCGCACAATGACGGCCTTGGCCACATCGCCCTTTTTCACTTTGGAGTTCGGCAAAGCCTCGCGGACAGACACGACAATAATGTCTCCGATGGAAGCATAGCGCCTGCGCGAGCCACCCAAAACTTTGATGCAAAATAGCTTCTTGGCACCCGAATTGTCGGCGACATCAAGAAGGCTGGTCATCTGGATCATAATCAACTCACCCTTTTTGCGACAGAAAGCCCGCTATTTTACCCGCTCTAAAACTTTGAGCACTTTCCAACATTTGTCTTTGGACAAAGGACGCGTCTGGCCAATCAATACTTTGTCGCCTTCGTTGATGGTGACGCTTTTGGGAAAGTTATGGTCCTCCACATGCGCTTTGTATTTCACGCGCAGGTTGAGCACCTTCCCATATTGAGGATGTGCAGCTCGACGAGTCACTGCCACCACAACTGTTTTTTGCATTTTGTTTGACGTCACAACCCCCACCCGGGTTTTCGGGCGAGCACGCTTGGGCGTCTGAGTTTCCATCGTTTCAGTCATTGGCAGCCTTCCTCACTTCATTCAGCTTCGCTTCTTTGAGCCTTTGGTTCATGACCGTCAAAACACGAGCCAGCTCTGTCTTCTTTTTCTTGTGAATGGAAAAGTCTGTTTCCATCGCCAACCTGCGCTTCATGCGGTTTTGAAAAACCGCCTCGCGCAAGTCCTGGGCGCGGCGTTTCAAATCTTCCATCGTCAACTCCTGCAATTCTTTTAGCGTCGCCATGGCATGACTCCAATTAAAGGGATTGACTTTGGCGGTGTACAATTCGAGTTGCAATCGGCAGCTTCGCAGCAGCCAATTTCAACGCCTCAATGGCCAAGTCTGTCGCTGTCCCATCCATCTCATAGAGTACGCGGCCTGGTTTGACGACAGCGACATAATATTCAATGCCGCCCTTGCCTGTTCCCATGCGGGTTTCCGCCGGCTTCTTGGTGATGGGCTTGTCCGGGAAAATGCGAATCCAAATTTTGCCGCCACGCTTCACTTTGCGAGACATGGCAATGCGTGCTGCCTCAATTTGCCGCGAAGTCACCCAACCGGGCTCCAGCGCAACCAACCCTATTTCGCCAAAAGAGAGCTTGCTGCCCCTGTAGGCGAGTCCGGGCATACGCCCTTTGTGCATTTTTCGATATTTTGTGCGCGCTGGTTGTAGCATGACGTGAATCTCTCGATGATGTTATTGCCCTTTGTTGGCCAAACCCGTGTTGGTTGAACTGCTCGCGGTGGGCAACACTTCTCCGCGACATACCCAAACTTTGCAACCGATGGTTCCATAGGTGGTGTTGGCTACGGCATAGCCATAGTCAATGTCCGCCCTCAGGGTGTGCAGGGGGACGCGCCCCTCCCGGTACCACTCGTAACGGGCCATTTCTGCACCTCCCAGACGCCCCGAGCATGCAACACGTATGCCCTTGGCCCCAAACTTCATGGCTATCTGAATGGACTTCTTCATCGCCCGCCGAAAAGCAATGCGTCGCTCCAGTTGTGTCGCAATGTTTTCTGCAACCAGCTGTGCATCAATTTCCGCTTTGCGGACTTCAATGATGTTGAGGAAAACCTCATTGCCCGTAATCTGCTGCAAGTCTTTCTTGACAGTCTCCAGGCCTGCGCCGCGCTTGCCAATGACAATTCCCGGGCGAGCTGTGAAAACGTTGACTTTGACTTTGTTCGCCGCACGCTCAATCTCCACCTTGGAAACGCCTGCGTGGTTTAAAGACTTCTTGACGCATTCGCGGATTTTCAAGTCTTCATACAACCATTGCGCATAATTCTTCTCGTCGAACCACTTCGAGTTCCACGTGCGAATGACACCGAGGCGAAAACCAATTGGATGAACTTTCTGACCCAAAATGAACTCTCCTTAATTGCGGCTATTCTTTGCCTTTGCTGTCGCATCCGTGAGCACAACGTGCACATGACTTGTTTTTTTGTGAATGCGATAGCCTTGTCCGCGAGCGCGAAACATGACCCGCTTATAAATGGGGCCCGGGTCCACCGAAATGTGCTTGATCAGCAACTTGTCCACATCAACAGCGCCACGTGAACGATCGGTCGCATTGGCAATGGCGCTTTCCAAAAGCTTTCTCAAAGGCAATGCCGCCGCGCGCTTTGTGAAGCGCAAAACATCCATGGCCGCGCCTACGTGCTTGCCTCGCACCAAAGTCGCAACATCGGCAACCTTGCGGGGTGACATTCTCAAATATCTCAAATGAGCTGTGGATTCCATGGCGCTTATTTGCCTCCTTTCACCTTTCGGTCGCCTGCATGCGCGACGAAAGTCCGCGAGGGGCTGAATTCTCCCAATTTGTGGCCTACCATGTTTTCTGTCACATAGACGGGGATAAACTTTCTCCCGTTGTGGACAGCAAAGGTAAACCCGACAAACTCGGGAAGAATGGTTGACCTGCGCGACCAAGTCTTTATCGGCTGTTTCTTGTTCGCTGCCAACATGGCCTCCACCTTGTCAAGAAGGTGCTGGTCAACAAACGGTCCTTTATAAACTGAACGAGC
>Ga0209737_10000184_pt1 | contig 56253 bp, 44 predicted proteins | sample TergutCu122P3_FD_187284 | JGI IMG/M metagenome (GOLD analysis project Ga0209737, IMG submission 187284) | Cubitermes ugandensis P3 segment gut microbial communities from Kakamega Forest, Kenya - Cu122 P3 (SPAdes) (version 2) | ecosystem: Host-associated > Arthropoda: Insects > Digestive system... | reverse complement strand
CCCGCGACATAAAAGCCGGCACCCCCCTAACCCCCGAAAACATCCGCTCCATCCGCCCCGCCACCGGCCTCCCCCCCCAATACTACGACGAAGTCCTAACCAAAACCGCCAAGTGCCACATCCCATACGGCACCCCCCTAACCAAAGACATGCTCACCTAATCAATGACATGTTCAACTAACCAATGAGTACGCTTATGATATATATCTGTCCGCTGGCCTTGAGAGACGTCGTTACTTAACCAGCGTCCTGTGCTGGTTTACGTAACGCAACGTCTCTCTCGGAGCGAAAGCGCCCAGCAAACAGATATATATCATAAGCGTACGGAGTACACCGGAGCCCACCCCATGATAACAATAAGAACCGACGCCAACAAATCCATCGCCACCGGCCACCTAATGCGCACCCTCACCATCGCCAGGGAATGCCTTCACCTTAACATACCCATCTCCTTCATATTCGCCGACACAGAATCAGAAAAAATATTCAAAAAAATAAACCCCGACTGGTCCAAATTTAATATCAAAATCTTAAATACACAATACGATAAACCAGAAACCGAACTAGATAAATTATTTTCTATCATTACAAACCCCAAACCAACCTGCATCATAATCGATTCATATTTCATTACCCCCAGATATCTAACTGAAATCAACAAAAAAGTCCGCACAATATACCTCGATGATTTAAACCTATTTGACCATCCGGTAGATATGGTAATAAATTACTGCATCAACGCCGAGAACCTATACACCCAATCCGCACATAAAGAAAAAAAATACCTACTCGGAACCAAATATGTACCCATACGCAACCAATTCCGAAACACCTCTTATCAAGTAAAGCAAAAAATCACAGATATCCTAATTACTACCGGAGGAGCAGATGACGAAAATATCATCAGCAAGATTATCGACGCAACCTGCATCACCTTGGACAATTCAGTGAACTGCCATGTAGTTATCGGAATGCTTAATAAACACCGTGAAAACCTATCAAAAACAGCCAGCAAAAACCCCAAAATAATCATCTATGAAAACCACCTTGAAATGGCATCACTGATGCAAAAATGCGATCTGGCAATATCGGCGGCCGGTTCCACCATATATGAACTATGCGCCATTGGCGTACCAACCATCTGTTTCACAACGGCTGACAACCAAATCCCCAACGCAACCGGATTAGCTGCAAATAAAGCCTTGATATATGCCAAGGACAAAGATTTTGCTACTCATATTAATAAACTTGCAAATGATTATCAACAAAGGAAGAAACTATCTGAAACAATGCAGAATCTCGTGGATGGTTACGGTGCTTCCCGCATCGTGAGCCAATTATTAAGTTGAAGAACAACAGAAATCAACAATGGTAATACCAAAAACAACCCATAAATATAACGGAACATCCCACTCACCGGAGAAGCAATACAAGTCAACCAAAGCAAGAGAACTGGAAGAAAGATAAAAAGCATCTGCTTTTCACGCTTTATTACCAAGATAACAGCAAGCATAATCGTTACCCATACCGCAAACCCAATACTCAATAACATTGAAAAAACCGGAAAAACCCGGAAAACAAAAATACCGGAAAAAATCTGTTCGACAAACGAAGGGACTATTTTCATTTGTGTAATACCATAAAAATTAAAGTCGATACTGCGCATTACAATCCCATTATCCAAATCAGGGTACCAATAACCATGGGATTGACACAAAAAGGCTTCAATATACGCGCCCGGATACTTAAAAAACCACCTGACCCACAGCGATAAATAAGTCCCCAAATTTTCCTTAAATACCGCATCATCAAACACACCTTCATCTTTTATGGGGTCAGAAATTAACGGGTCATACAACTCATGTAATCTATCAAAGGGCAATATCTTATTAATTAAAACCTTATCATCAGACGATATCTCATCCCCATGAACGGCCACTACCCGCGCTATTTGCTGCAAGGGAATCGAAAGAGCCTCTCCGATTGAACCACTTTTTACAACAAATATACTACTAATTATTCCCATGGTTACCAAAACAGCAGTGAACATACTAACAATAATCAAAATTTTCTTCCGGTAATTCTTTAGCACCAAAAACAATACCGGAAGCAAGATGATAACAATATACAAACCATTATTCCTGACTAAATACAAAGCACTACATAACGCAGAATAAACATAAATGTTTCTATTGAATTTAAAAAACTCATCCGGGAGAGCAATCATTTGGATAGTTTTTAGAACCAGCAACATGAAGACCACACCAAACAAAGTATCTTTATACATTGTTATCGCATAAAAAGCATTCATCGGATGCAAGGCAAAAAAGATGAAGGTAAACATCCGGATATAAACATTGATACCCTGACTTGCCAAAACCTTAAGGACGTAAGTAAATGAAATAGCACAGATAAACATTTGGAAGAGGGAATATAATAACACGCCAGTATTGAGATGGTTAACCAACAACCCAACATTATAAAACAAACCAAACAAAGCAGTCATAAAAAGAGGATGGTGATTAGTAAGAGCCATTTCCCCCATCGCCATAGAAAATTGTGTTAAAGTATCAACATTTAAAATTCCAGGTAGGTAAATAATTAAATATGGAATCCAGCAAAAAACAATAAATAGAAAGCGGATAAAAAATGACCTCTTGCTATCATCAAGCAAGGTTACATTTTTTCCACTTTCAAAACTTGCTTTACTGATTTTATCATAAAATATCAATAGAAGGGCATAAAAGAATATCGCAATACCAATAAATGCAATAAAGCTTTTAGTTACGGCTACCCAACTTCCAAAAACAGCGACCAGACTATGATATTTTTCAATACTAAAGCCTATGACATACATAAGGGAAAAGAATACAGCAGTTATGGTGGAATACTTTTTAATCCGCTTATCTTTTTCAGTCAAGGCATGAAAGAACAAAACCCATAGCGCCAAATATATTCCCAACCATAAAACACTATTACCAGAAAAACTGGAAAACAAAATCACCGTAGCCAAAATGGATTCATGAATAACATCGTTCCTATTTTGGTAAAAATCCAGCGTAACTCCCTCAATAAGGAAATTGTCAAGCGAGGTAACCACTGATAAATCAAGGTTTAAGCTTAAGACGGCAAGAAATGAAAATATCGTGATTTTGAGGAAACTTGTTTTTGTCATTAAATACCCTACCTACATTAACCTAAAGATCTGTTCAAAAGGTTCGGCATAACTAAATCCAGCTACACTTCCCCAGCGGGTTGCAGCATCTTTTATTACACCCAATGAACGAGGATGTGGTGCCTGCCTGATTTCTGAGGTATAACAGCCCACTGCTTCCAGTTTTACTTGAATAGTATCTGTTATATCAACAAAGAGGTTAGGAGAAAAACCGTTTTTGTAATAAGGAAAATTCCATTCCGAGGAAGAGAGGGTTTCAAAAGTATATAACTCCTTCACGGAACAACCCAACATAGGCCGACACGCGGTTAAAACTGCTTGATAAGTAAGTTGATGGTCAATATTTAGATCCCCGTGATGATGCGTCAATACAACTTGTGGTTTAAAATTGTTAATATATTTTTCAATAATACGAGTAATATCCAATAAGTCGATATTGTCCATCCGATTATCGGGTAAATTCTCGAATAATACCTCCTGATAACCAACAATATCTGCCGAACGCCTTGCTTGTCCGCGCAAATTTGCCAGCTCAATATCCAATGACTCACCGGTATCACCTCTGGAAGTTATCCCCTGCGCTAATATAACTGCGTGAATCTCTGCTCCTTCATTACACCATTTCCGAACCGTTCCCCCCAAACCAAGAACCTCGTCATCAGGATGGGCGGCCACTACTAATATATTTCTATTCATCAGCTTCTACCTCTTTAATAAGAACATCAGCGACTATACCATTGCTGGTCAGTTTGGGACGGCTGAATTGAAGATTGAAGTTGCCATAGCGCAAAAATGCTTTGGGATAATCCTCTGCATCCAGCATCCGTATATAATCATAACACTTTTCCAGCGACATATCCGGGGTTAGCTCGCTCATATCCGGGGTTCTACGCTTAAATAACGTAACAGTTCCTTCTTGGGGAACAGGAATAGGATTTTCATTTAGGATATATGGTATCATTTCATAAAAAATAATATTGGCGGCACGTTTAAAAATTTCTTCGGCTGTCCCGTGTAAACTTAGCGGATGCCTAAGATAGACATCACCGGCATCTATTTCACCAGTGGCTTTAACGGCACATATTTTGGTTTCTTCAATTCCTCTTTCGATTAAATTTTGCAATGGACTCCCCCCCCTGCCAAAAGGTAAATCTGTCATATGAAAAATAACACAGCGGAAATTATTGATGATTTCATCGGGGATAATCCATGACCAATGGGGGAAAAAAACATAGTTTGGTTGCACTTCGTTTAATAAATCAATATTTAATTGCTCTTTTTGGGTAATTACATGAATTTGCCCATAATTTGAACTTAGCTTCATTTCGTTTGCAAGACTAATATTCCATGACTTGGTAGTGGCAATTATAAACGATGGATGCGACAATCCTTAACCTCCCAATTTCCAATAACAACAGGTTGTACCAATATTAATGATACCCCTGATTAGTTGATTAGGCAAGTATAAACTTGAACAGCGGTCAAAAATGTGCTAGAATGGGATAGTTTTAGTCACTATGGAGAGTAGAATGCCTTTATTATCAATAGTCATACCGGCATACAACGAAGAAGATAATATTGATTATGTTGTTTCCACGCTGAAACAAGTGTTGGATAATGAGATGATTGATTTTGAAATAATTTTTGTTGATGACGGCTCAAATGATTTGACGTTCAAAAGAATCAAAGAGCAAAGTCTTATTGCAAAAAATATCTATGGATACCGCCTAAGCCGCAACTTTGGTAAGGAAGCGGCAATGTGGGCAGGACTTGGCAAAATAAATGGTGATTGCTGTATAGTGATGGACTGTGATTTACAACACCCTGCCGATATCATCCCGCGGATGTTTGGTTTATGGAAAGAAGGATATGAAATAGTTGAGGGAATAAAAGTCCGGGGAAAAGAATCTGTTTTATATAAAATGTTTTCCGGCGTTTTTTATCGCCTCATTTCCTTTTTATCAGGATTTGATATGCGCTCATCTTCTGATTTCAAATTACTTGACCGCCGGGTAGTAAATGAACTGATGGAGCTAAAAGAACGAAACGCATTTTTCCGTGGCCTGTCATTCTGGGTTGGTTTCAATTCGACAAAAATTGAATACAAAGTCGCTGACCGTAAGCATAGTATGTCAAAATGGAAACCATTTGGATTAGTAAAATACGGTTTGAATAATATCATCGGTTTTTCAACTGCTCCGCTCCAGATAGTAACAGTGATTGGCGGTGTACTGATATTATCATTCATTGCTTTGGCAGTTCAGACCTTGGTAAACTTTATCATGGGTTATGCACTGGAAGGGTTTACTACGGTCATTCTTCTTCTCCTGCTTATTGGTGGCGGTTTAATGATAAGTATAGGAATAGTTGGCTTATACATTGCTAAAATATATGATGAAGTAAAAGGGCGGCCACGCTACATTATTAGTGAGTCAACAGTAGGAGGTTTTAACGATTGTGCAAAAAATAATTAATAAAAGCACTGCGATCAAGTCGATTATTGTTATTATTGGCATTTGCTTAATTTTCACAGTTTTTCCTCTGGGTATTTGGACGCAGACTATATCAGAAACGATGCCACGGGCTACCAATGATGTTATCGGAGCAGTAACCCAGGAAAAAATGGCACAGCAAACTTTTATTGCCGGTTATGATTATTTATATAGCATCCGCATTTTTGTATCGAGCGGTTCTCAAGGAGAAGCTTTTTATTTCCGGATGCTCGGACCGGCGCCCTATCATCCAATGATGATAGAAGATATAATTACGCTGGATCCCAATAATACTCCGGGTTATTATGAAATTCTGATTGATCAATCCTTGGAATTGGATGAAACTTATTCTTATATAATCCAGGCAAAAACAGAAGATACCCAAATCTATCTTGGTGTGGAATGGTTTTTCCGCGACGAATATCCCAATGCCGGAAAACTATACTATAATGTGCTTCCGATGAGTGGTCAGAGCCTTGCGGTCTCCTATAATTATAAAGTACCGCTGCCAGTCGGTTATTCGGTAGCAATTGTTGCCGATATTTTGTTGGTTATGTTGCTTCTATGTTTAGCGGTTGGATATTATTATCGAAGAAATCCGGAAAAAGATTCATTACATGTCGTCGAGCAAATAGTAAAAGTGATTTTTAACCCCCTGATAATTATAGTTATGGTCATAGCTTTGGTGGCCGTATGGCTCCATGCCTTTGGTCCGGAGCTGGTTGACAATATTTTTTCTACGATTGCGATCATTTTAGGCGGGGGGATTTGCTGGTATGGGGTTAACCATAACCGTGATGGACAAGTTTCTGTTTTCACCAAAGAAACCCTTTATAAAAACTGGCCGGATTATCTTCAATCAGTCTTTTTCGCAGCTACATTATATGCTTGTTTTGAGTATCGGGATGCACTATATAGCTTAAATCAAAGCATTGCCCAAAATAAACAACTCATTTTCTTTGGTTTATTTATCTTTGCCATGATGGCGTGGCGGCAGATATTTAACTTGGTTAACTTAATAATTATTACAATTGTCGGTGGATATGCGTACTATTATTATACTGAGAATGTACGTGCCGGAATGGATGAATTGAGTATATATGAACTGCAAAACATCACGCTGGAAGCATGGGTTATAGTCATTGGCGTTATGGTGGTTTTCTGTATCATGGTAAATGTTGTTACAGCTTTGATAAAGAAAGAAATGAAACCGATATCAGTGGCATTTGGTTTGTTAGTGCTTTTATTCCTTTCGTTAATGGTGGTATTTCGCAATACCCGTGAGTGGCCAATTTTGATGGCGGTATGTTTTCCGCTGTTCTATCTGCAATATGGCGTATCACGTAGACCAGATATTGTTCTAAATATGTGCCGGGGTTTGATTCTTTCATTTATATGGATGGTTGGTTACTCATTACTATACCGCCCTTTTGCGACACACTATACTGTCCGTTATCCAATGTTTTTCCACACAGTTACGGTTACGGCCACATATCTGGCTTTAGTTGCAACAGCGGTATTGGTTATTTTAATTTTCAAAATGAGGACTACCCATAGGCTTAACGATTTATGGAAAGAATATGTCCTGATGGGTACTATTACGACTTATTTAATTTTCACGATCTCAAATACAGGCATTTATTCATTTATTATTATCACAATTTTTTCCCTGTTGTTTTTTACGGTTGGGAAAGGCAAACAGAAAGTAAGAAACATAACTAGATCGGTTTTGGCGATTGTTTTATCTTTAATTATCTGTTTTCCGGCTATTTTCTTTTTGCAACGGAATATTCCTGCTTTGGTTGGAAAACCGAAATCGCATGGAGAGTATGGCATTGAACTGTTCCACCAGGATGTTACCAGAGGACGCAATCCGGCTTCATATGAATACATGAAACTGGGGCGTTTTGTTGATGTTTTTTCCCATACATTTTTTAACACACCATCGGATAGTATTGACTTTTATGGATATGGAAAAGAGCATGTAGCGAATATGGTGGTTATCGGAACTACCGTTTATACAGCGAGGGATGTGGAAGAACTGGGTTTGGATTTAACGGAAGCGGTATCTGTAGCTGATAAGAAGAGGGATGTATTGGAAAATCCGGAATCTTATTCGGAAGCAGAGCTATTAGCATTAAAAACTCATTTGCATATCCCTGAAAAGAGAGATTTTTCTAACGGTCGTCTTGACCATTTCCGAGTATATTTTTCTGAATTAAATGCTTTTGGACATGAAAAAATGGGAGCGACGATGCCGGACGGACGGACTGCTTTCCACGCCCATAATATCTATCTGCAGTTTGCATATGACCATGGAATTTATATGGGTATACTGTTTATAGTTGTTGGTGTGGCAGCCTTTATCCGCGCCATTATATATTACCGTAGGAATATCGACAAAGAAAAGTATGCTGCTTTACCACTGGCAATAATCGCTTATGTGGCAACAGCCGGCCTGGCAGAATGGATTTTCCATTTCAGCGATCCCTCCGGTTTTATATTGATGTTGATGATGGCACCGCTTATATTTGGTCATAAAACAAATGAAGTGAAAGAAGTTATATGAAAGAAAAGAAGGTACAAAATTATCAAATACTGGTTCGTCGTTCAGCTATGATTGTTTATGATATCATCAGCATTATTTGCGCCAGTTATCTGGCGCTTCTTGTGCGTTTTGAGTTTCGGATTGATGAAGTGCCGGATTATTTCGTCACTCCAATCACCCAGTTTTTATTAATCAATATCATTCTGACGATACTTATTTTTTATATTTTCCGGATGTACCATAGTTTATGGGCATTTGCCGGGGAAGCTGAATTGCAAAATGTCATCTTATCCGGCGCGGCATCAACATTAATTAATGCCATTGGCTTACAATTTTTCCGGATCGACTTACGCGCCGTGCCACTTAGTTATTATTTTTTATATGCTTTTTTGCTGGTCGGATTTACGTTTACAAGCCGTTTTTCCTATCGATTTATCAGGGGACTAAAGCACAAGCGGGTTAATAAGAGCAATACTATATCGGTAATGGTAATTGGAGCCGGGGAGGCGGCAAACCTATTTATAAAGGAAATAGTAAACTCAAATTTTTCAACCATGATTATCCGCTGTATCATCGACGATGATAAGGAAAAATGGGGGCGTTTCATCCAAGGGGTAAAGGTAGTTGGTGGGCGTGACAATATAATTGAATGTGCCGAGATATATAATGTTGATGAAATAATAATTGCCTTGCCATCATTATCAAGAACCGAAATGAAGGAAATTCTTGATATCTGTAAGGAGACAAGATGCAAACTGCGGGTGCTTCCCGGGGTACACCAGCTTGTCAACGGTGAAGTAAGTGTCAGTGCAGTACGGGATGTAGAAGTGGCAGACTTGTTAGGCAGGGAACCGGTTGAAGTTGATTTAAGCTCGATTTTGGGTTATGTAAAAGATAAAAAAGTGCTTGTGACCGGTGGTGGTGGCACTATCGGTGGTGAAATTTGCCGCCAGATTGCCTCATATCAACCATCACATTTAATAACACTTGATATTTATGAAAATAATTTATATGAGGTACAAAGGGAATTAACCCGGATGTATCCTGATTTAAAGCTCTCCGTTTTGATTGCTTCGGTACGTAATGCCAACCGGATTAATCAAATATTTGCCGAATACCGGCCGGATATTGTTTATCATGCCGCCGCTCATAAGCATGTCCCATTGATGGAAGATAGCCCCAACGAAGCAATCAAAAATAATGTGTTTGGGACATTCAGGACGGCACTAGCAGCGGCAAACCATGGAACCCAACGATTTGTTATGATTTCTACTGACAAGGCGGTGAATCCTTCTAATATCATGGGAGCCAGTAAACGGGTTTGTGAAATGATTATCCAAACCTTTAATAAGCACTATGATACAGAATTTGTCGCCGTCCGTTTTGGCAATGTTTTGGATAGCAGCGGCAGTGTTATTCCCCGTTTCAAAAATCAAATCGCCGAGGGAGGACCGGTAACTGTCACCCATCCGGAGATCAGCAGATATTTTATGACAATTCAGGAAGCTGTATCATTGGTTTTACAAGCCGGTGCATATGCAAGAGGTGGGGAGATATTTGTCTTGGATATGGGAAAACCGGTCAAGATACTGGATTTGGCAAAAAACTTAATCCGTTTGTCCGGTTATCACCTGGACGAAGATATCGAAATCACTTTTACCGGTTTACGCCCGGGGGAGAAACTATATGAAGAGCTTTTGATGGATGAAGAAAAAGTAAAAGCAACAGCCAACCGCTTGATTTTTATTGGGAAACCAATTGATTTAGATGAAGACAGATTTTTTACCCAATTAAAGGAACTGGAAGAGGCATCCAAGAATGAAAGTTTAACGATTCGTGATATGGTAAGGGACATAGTCCCAACATATCAGCAACTGGAGGACTGATGAAAAAGAAAATAATTTTTTCGCCACCTGATATCGGGCAAGACGAGATAGATGAGGTGACAAAGGTGCTAAAATCCGGTTGGATTACGACCGGACCGAAAACCAAAGAATTTGAAAAAGAAATAGCTGCTTATTGTGGAACAAAAAAGGCAGCTTGCTTAAATTCTGCAACTGCCTGTATGGAGCTGACTTTACGTTTGCTTGGGATTGGTGCAGGTGATGAGGTTATTACATCTGCTTATACCTATACAGCTTCGGCAAGTGTCATCTGCCATGTTGGGGCGACTCCGGTACTGGTTGATACGGAAGAAGGTTCATTTGCCATAAACTATGATCAATTAGAAAATGCAATTACTAAAAAGACAAAAGCAATCATCCCCGTCGATATAGCTGGTATAATGTGTGACTATCCCCGAATAATGGCGATTGTAGAAGAAAAAAAATCACTTTTTAATCCCGCAAACGATATTCAAAAAGCAATCGGACGTGTCTGTGTGATCGCTGATGCTGCTCATAGTTTTGGCGCTGTCCATAATAATATACTGAGTGGTAAAGCCACTGATTTTACATCATTTTCATTTCATGCTATCAAAAATTTGACCACCGGGGAAGGGGGAGCGGTCACGTGGAATGAAATCAACGGAATAAATTCAGATGATTTGTATCGTCAGTTTATGTTGCTTTCATTACATGGGCAATCGAAAGATGCCTTAGCGAAGGAGCAGGCCGGTTCTTGGGAATATGATATCTTAATGACAGGTTACAAATGCAATATGACCGATATCATGGCTGCCCTTGGAATGGTACAATTAAAAAGATATGAGATGCTTTTACGCCGAAGACATGATATAATCGAGTTGTATAATAATGGGTTAAAAAATATGGCGGTACAATTTTTTAATCATAAGCAAGATGATTGTAAATCAAGCGCGCATTTGTATATGACACGTTTAATCGGTCAGGACAGTTTATTTAGGAATACTGTTATCACGAAAATGGCTGAGCTTGGGGTACCGTGTAATGTTCATTATAAACCACTTCCATTGCATACGGCATACAAAAACTTAGGATTCAATATCACGGACTTTCCCAATGCTTATGCAATGTATGCAAATGAATTGTCATTACCGCTTCATACCGGCCTCAGTGATGAAGATGTTGAGTATATAACCGGCTGTATGGGCAAAGTGTTAAAAGGTGTTTGATATGATCCTGAAAAAATGGGAAAACCTACCCGAGGTTATGCAAAATGATAGTGTTCGTATATATTATGAGATATTGCAAAAAAAGCCATTTCAGCTTATTATAAAGAGAATATTAGATTTTTGCCTTTCGTTAGTTTTAGTCATTATCCTTTCACCGCTGTTATTGGTTATTGCGGTAATAATTAAGCTTGATTCGAAAGGACCGGTTATTTTTCGACAAATTCGGGTAACCACATATAATAAGCGGTTCAAGATTTTTAAGTTTCGGACGATGACCGAGGATGCAGAAAAGTTTGGCACCCAAGTTACCACCAATAATGATAAACGTATCACGAAAGCCGGACATTTTTTACGAAAATATCGCTTGGACGAGTTGCCACAGTTATTTAATATCATATTGGGCGGCGATATGTCATTCGTGGGAACCCGGCCGGAGGTTCCCCGCTATGTTGGCCGGTATACGGATGAAATGATGGCGACCCTGCTTATGCCGGCGGGGATTACATCGGAAGCAAGCATTATATATAAAGATGAAGAAAAACTCTTAAGTGATGCCGAAGATGTTGACCTTGTTTATGTCATGGATATCTTGCCGGAAAAGATGAAATACAATTTAAGTTCGCTTAAGAAATTTAGTTTGATGAATGATATAAAGGTTATGTTACGGACTGTGAAAGCAGTTTTCTTAAAATAACCGGGGTGAATAAACAATGGAAAGAATAATTCAAGTCATCGGAAGTGTCGAAAAAGCCGGGGTTGAGTCTATTGTATGCAATTATTATAAGCATATTGACAGGAACAAATTCCAGTTTGATTTTGTTGTCCACGACGATTCAACATTTGAACTTTCCGAAGAGATATTGAAATTGGGTTGTAAAGTTTACAGTGTTCCTCATTATAGAAAGCTGTTTTCATATATAAAAACATTGACAAGAATCTTTAAAGAAGGCAAATACAATATAGTCCATTCACATATGTCAACAATTTCTGTTTTTTCCTTGTATGCCGCAAGAAAAGCAAAGGTTCCAGTAAGAATTGCCCATAGCCACGGCGCGGGAGGGCAAAACAAAGATGAATTTTTAAAGAATATATTAAGACGCTTGCTTTGCCTTTTTTCCAAAATATATCCGACCCATTTGTTTGCCTGTTCTGAATATGCGGGAAGGTGGATGTTTGGCAATAAAGCCTTTGAAAAAGGGTTAATTACAATTATCCACAATGCAATTGACCACAATAAATTTCTCTATAATGATGAAGTGCGAAAAAAAGTCAGGGCAAATTTGGGATTAGCGGACAACTTTGTTGTTGGTCATGTCGGACGGTTTATGCCACAGAAGAATCATGGTTTCTTGATTGATATTTTTTGTGAGCTTCATAAAATCGAAAAAGATAGTGTCTTACTGTTAGTAGGCGATGGAAAAACGAGAGCTTATTTTGAAGAGAAGGTAAAAAAACTTAATTTACAAGATTGTGTGTTTTTTTTAGGCGGAAGAAGTGATGTAAACGAATTATACCAAGCAATGGATGTGTTTTTACTTCCATCATTATACGAAGGTCTGCCGGTAGTATTAGTTGAAACCCAATTTGCCGGATTACCGGCGATTATATCTGACGATGTAAATGAAGAAGCAAAATTTTCAGATAAAGTTGATTTTTTGAGCTTGGATGAGAAGCCGGAGGTATGGGCAAAAGTGGCACTAAGCAAGCGAGGAAATGAAAGAAATACCACTAATGATCTTAGCTTAATGAACAAATATCGTGTAGAGACATCTGTTGGGGATTTGGCGGCTATATATGAAAAGTTGATTCAAGAAATTGAGGTGTAGGAAACAGATGGACAAAATAGCGGTTCTGATACCTTGTTACAATGAAGAAAGCACGATTGCAAAAGTTATATCCGATGCGAAAGCAGCATTACCGGACGCGGTCATTTATGTTTATGATAATAACTCCACCGACCGGACAGCCGAAATAGCTCTCGCGGAGGGAGCGGAACTCCGTAAGGAGTTTATGCAGGGAAAAGGTAATGTCATCCGGCGGATGTTCCGCGAGATTGAAGCCGAGTGTTATGTAATGGTGGATGGTGATGATACCTATCCCCTTAATCAAGCCGCCGAAATGGTTGAGAAGGTCTTGAATGAAAAAGTCGATATGGTCATCGGTGACAGATTATCTTCGACCTATTTTAGTGAAAATAAGCGTCCGTTCCACAATATGGGAAACAGCCTTGTCAGACGCACGATTAATCGTTTATTCAAATGCGAAATAAAGGATATCATGACTGGTTACCGTGCTTTTAGTTATGGGTTCGTAAAGACCTTTCCTATTTTGTCGCAGGGTTTTGAAATTGAGACGGAGATGACTATTCATGCCGTATTTAATGTTATGAGTATATCCAATGTAATCGTTGACTACCGCGACCGTCCGGAAGGTAGTGAATCAAAATTAAATACATTCAGGGATGGCTTTAAAGTATTGAAAACGATTATGAATTTATATAAAGATTATAAACCGTTCAGCTTTTTCACATCATTCGCAATATTTTTATCCATCCTTGCAATCGTTTTTGTTATTCCGGTTTTTATTGAATACTATTATACTGGTTTGGTATTAAAATTCCCGACCTTAATTGTCTGCGGATTTGCCATGATTGCCGCCTTGCAATCTTTTTTTGCCGGTTTGATTCTTCATAATTTGACCTTAAAGAACCGGCGTGATTTTGAATATCGTTATCATCAAGTGGGTGGTATGAATGAAAAAAAATGAACCAATCCGTGTATTACACGTTTTCGGAAAGATCAATCGTGGTGGTGCTGAAAGCCGGACGATGGAAATATATCGAAATATTGACCGGGAAAAGTTGCAGTTTGACTTTTTAGTCAGTACGGATGAAACGGGACATTATGAAGCTGAAATACTGGCATTGGGGGGGCGGGTTTTCTCAGTACCCCGTTTCCTTTTTTACAATTATTTTTCATATCGAAAAGCGGTTAAAAAAATATTTAATGAGCATAAAGATATAAGTGTAGTACACGGGCATATGACCAGCACAGCTTCGCTTTACTTGCCAATTGCCAAAAAAGCCGGGGTGCCGACTACTATTGCCCACTCCCGCAACGCCGGGGTTGAATCCGGCATCAAGGGGTTATTAACCAATATATTGGAATATCGCCTTGACAAAATAGCGGATTATCTCTTCGCTTGTTCACGTATTGCAGGAATCGCGGTATTTGGAAAAAGAGTCTGGGAAAGCGGACGCGTTAAGTATATCCCAAATACAATTGATACAGATAAATTCAAATATGACATATCAAAGAGGGAAGAAATACGCAATAAATTTGCACTTTCAGATAAATTCGTCATCGGTCATGTCGGACGATTTGTACCTCAGAAAAATCATGGTTACTTAATAAAAATATTTGATGAAATCCAAAAACAGGTACCGGAATCCTGTTTGTTATTAGTTGGTGACGGTGACGGGCAAAATAAAATCCAAGCAACCGTTACGAAGATGGGAATTGCAGATAAGATTATTTTTGTCGGCCAGGTTGATAATCCATGGGAATACTATCAGGCGATGGATTATTTCGTTTTTCCTTCATTATACGAAGGTTTACCCGGTTCAGTAGTTGAAGCCCAGACAAGCGGTCTTAAGTGTATAATATCTGATGTTATTGCCGATGAGGTAAAGCTGACGGATTTGGTTTCAACAGAGAGTATAAAAGCAAATCCAACCACATGGGCAGATTTTGTTATTAGAACACGAGATTATGACCGGATAAATATGAGTGATGCAATTAAAGACGCTGGATTTGATGTAAAAGCGAAAGCAAAGGAGATGGAAAAATTTTATCTCAATCTAAAGAAAAAATAATGTTAATTGTTCCGACACTAGGGCAGGGAGGCATGGAACGGGTATGTGTCAATACCGCTCGTTTATTAGAACCTTATTATGAACCTATAATTGTCGTATTTAATGGGGCAGATACAGCTTTTGATATAGAAGGATTAAATATTATTGATATCCGGCGGGGTGCCAGATCGGGTTGGCTTGCGAAATTAATCAATATAGTTATTCGTACAATGAAGCTAAAAAAATTGAAGCGTGACCTTAAACCGATATTCGCTTATAGCTTTGGTCCCACTGCCAATATCGTTAACTCTTTATCTAAAACTAACGAAACAAAAGTTTGGGTCAGCCTTCGTAATTATATCGATATCCATGAAACACAAAAAATAAAGTTATTTATCAAAAAAGCGGATATGATTACAACTTGCTCAGAAGAATTAACAAAGGCATTAAAAGATATATTTCATTATACGAAAGCAGTCACTATTTATAATCCTTATAATATACCTGAAATTAAACGAATTGCCGCTTTAGGTGAACCCCTGTTACCGTGGGATGATGCGGAACTAGGTTCCAATGTACTGATATCAATGGGGCGTGATGATGATTTGAAAGGGTTTTGGCATACCATTAAAGTCTTTTATTTGGTGCATCAGGTTTTTCCGGATGCAAAACTAATTATTGTTGGTGCACTCCTTGCAGAATACAGTAAGTTATTGGATGATTTGGGAATCAGTCAATCAGTCCACATAACCGGTCCACAGAAAGAACCGTATTGTTATCTCAAAAAAGGAACAGTTTACTTACTTAATTCAAATAATGAAGGATTTCCCAATGCCTTGGCCGAAGCGATGATAATGGGGATGGCGGTAGTAGCCTGTGATTGCCCGACCGGTCCGGCGGAGATACTTCTTAAGTCTTGCCCGGCTGAAAGCGAACGACAGAAAATCTATCATGAGAAATCGGTTATATGGGGTGAATACGGTATTCTCGTCCCCAATATGGATAAGGCAAAAAACCTTGACGCAAGTGTTATCACCCAAGAAGAACGGAACATGGCTGATGTAGTGATAAAATTGCTGTCGGATAGCGAGTTGTTAAATGCATACAAAAAAGTAGCAGGCGAAAGAATAATGTGCTTTACAAGTGAAAGTTACACAGAACATTTTATTGCGCCTTTTACACAATCACATTAATTATTTGACATCAACAGAATTAGTAAGCTATAATGATTTTGACATTCAGATCAACTGTATGGGAGGGAGTACAAATCAATTATAATGAGGATTCTTATTAGATATCTATGTATTACCGCTTCATTGCTTCTACCAAATGTATTCCTATTTTTCCTATTCAATAATAATAAAGTATTAAATACGCTATATTTCTTTCATTTTGTTATCCTTGGAAGTATTCTGGCATTCTTAAGTCTCGCCGCCTTTTTAGTATATCGTAGATTTTCTAAAAGCAGCGAGGCGGCAATAATTGTTTTAATCACCTCATGGTTTTACTTCTATTTTTATGTTGGAATTGTAAAGTTTCTTGCTGACATTTTTGGTTCACGCAGGGGTATCACATTTATTGTATCAATTATATTAATTGCATCTATTATTGGGTTACTTTTTATTTTACGCAGATTTGAACTAAATCTTATCAAAGCAAATGAAGTATTTATTTCAATATCTGCTATTATTATTATTTTATTTTTCTGTAACTTTACACCGGCTTTTTATTCTGATATATTAAAACCGATAATCGGCTCATCTACAAACAAACAATTTGAAATTAAAGATGAATTTAGTGTTAATACTTCATTATCATCGCCAGATATCTATTGGTTGCATATGGATGAGATGGTTAGTTTTTCAGTAATCGAAAAATACTTCGGTGAAAACTTAGAGGAGTTAAAAGAGGGGTTGTTAGAACGGGGTTTTATCCTCAATGAAAGCGCAAGTTTAAATGCTGGTGGCACCCTATTAGCGTTGACATTGTTATTAAACCCAACACTTTACGACAGTTACCTGGAATCCCTGTTTATTGAGACCCAAAACCTTCCCAGACTTCTACGTGAAGCAAAAATCAGAGAACAATTTTTGAAAGATGGATTATCCATTCGCAATGATGTTACACCACGGATGGAATTATTTAGAGCTTTTATCGCCAAGGGTTATACCCATGTTATAGTAACAGAATGTAATGGTATCGCATTCAATCATGGACTGCAACCTATGGGTTGGTTTTATCGCGATTATGATATTAATAACAAAGGTGCTTATCTCTTAATCAATAATAGGGAACCTGAAACCAATGTGAGCAATTATGAAAAAGTTTTGGACTTTTTTCAATTACTGACTGATACAACGCCTTTATCAGCGCCATTTATTCAAAGCAAGATACGAAGTTTTTTGTATGCAAAATTGGAAAGTAGCGAAGACTGGCTCACAATTGCACACTATGAGGAAATACCAGTAAGTAGTATCGGTTTATATTATGAAAATCATTTGTATCGTCGGTTATATGATTCATTTCGTGCACCATCACCAAAACTTGTTTATGTTTCTAATAGTATCGCTCATGGTCCATATAACAAAATATTTTGTAACAATGGGAATGCAAATAATATTGATGATTTGTACTTACCGCAATATATGTATGCCGCAAATGTAATGCTAAATACCATTGACATGATACTCGAAAAGAATAATGATGCCATAATAATTATCCAAGGAGATCATGGAATTCATTTACGAGAATCACATGAATACATGAGAAGTGCAGGATACACTGAAGACCAAATCATTGAAATTAATTATTCAACAATCAGCGCTGTTAGGATACCTGATATTTATGGGGGCAAAAAAAAACCGTTGGAACCACTTGAAATTTCGCGAACTTTGATTGACAGATTTGTCGGCGAAAATTACTAGCAGATAGTTTATCTCGATTTTACATATAGTCTGGATAATGCTATAATATAATGTGCTGAAGGAAGAAAATGTATGATGAAGCTATTAACTAAAAACATCCATATCATAGCCATTGTTTTATTTGCAAAAATGCTGGTGTTGAATTTCCTGACTCCGATGATTTGTGATGATTTTGTTTATAATACATCACGGTCGATTATTGATGTCTTTAAACAGGAGTATCATCACTATATGACTTGGGGGGGCAGGAGTGTTGCCCATGTTATCATCAGGACATTTTTGATGATGCCAAAGGCTGTTTTTAATATCTTAAATGCTGCCTTATATGTTGGATTGACCCTGTTAATATATCGAAATACGGCTTCAAAGAAAAAAATGAATTGGTTGCTTTATTTATTTATTGTTTTCTCAATATGGCTTTTTACTATTGGCTGGGGGCAGGTTACCCTCTACTTGTCCGCAACCGTCAATTATCTGTGGGGATTTTCGATTATCTTTTGCTTCCTGACCCCATATCACCGTTATGTTTACGAGGATAAAAATTTTGAACACAAGATTTTATCTATAATCGGGATGTTTCTAATGGGAATTTTAGCCGGTTGGTGCAACGAAAATACTTCCGGTGGAGCGATATTGTTTGCCGGTATTATAATAATATATAGCAAGGTTTTGCATAAGAAAATCGAGATTTGGATGTTGTCCGGCATCGTTGGCAGTATCACCGGTTTCCTCTTTATGGTATTGGCTCCTGGGAATTATCACCGCATCTCGCTCCCGGCTTATCAAACAACTAACCCCTTAATCTCTGATTTGGTGGAACGTTTTTCTTATTATACGAATGTGATATATGATTATTTTATGGTATTAGCGATAATCTTCATTATCCTTTTGACTATTCAGATTATTTTATTCAAGGATTGGAAGCGCTCGATTATTTCAATTGTGTATTTTGTTGTTGCCATCGCAGTTATTTATGCGATGATATTTTCACCGGATTTTAACGCAAGAAGATCGATGTTTGGAGCAACAATGTTTATGGTTGTCGCTTGTGCGAATTGTTTTGCCGGGATTTCATTCGATAAAGATGCCTTGAAAATTGGCGTTATCAGCTTCATATCAATACTGGCGTTTCAGTTTGCCCTGACTTTTATAACCGGGTTTTATGACATCGTTTCATCATACCGGGCGCATCACCGCCGTGAAGCCTTTATTATCGAAGAGGTACAAAGAGGAAATCTGAATATCTATGTACCGAGGGATTTCATGCCATGGCCTTTCTCGGAACATAATCCGCTTTATGGTGATGTATTTACTGCGCCACACATAAATGGATACTATATAAAAAAATATGGTCTGGAATCACTTGAGATGGAATTGCCCCAAGGGGTAGATCAAATTTCCAAAAAGAGACCACCCAATAAAAATCTTAGATTTAAGGAGTAAATATATGTCTGGTATTTGCGGTTTTATCTCCCGGCAGGAGATAACATTGGAACAACTTAATGCAATGAACGATTTGATGACGAACCGTGGTCCTGATGGGCATGGTGCGGAAATCATCCCCCTCAAAGATGGTTATCATTTGGGGATTGCCAGTCGGCAGTCAAATGCAAATGAGTCAACCGATTTCGATTCCCAACCGCTGTTTTCTGCGGATAAGCGTATTTCACTGGTTTTTAGTGGCGAAATATTCAATTATCGTGAGTTAAAAGAGGATTTACGCGATTATCAGTTTAAGTCAGGAATTGATACGGAAGTCATCATCGCCGCTTACATTAAGTGGGGAATAGATTTTGTTAGGCGATTGAAAGGTTCGTTTGCAATTGCATTATTTGATAAGAAAGAAGATTCTTTGTATCTTATCCGTGATCATATCGGGATTAAACCGCTCTATTTTCAATGGGAATATAATAATATATATTTTGCTTCGGTCTTAAAACCTTTAATGGCACGTCCGGGTTTTAAGAAGGAGATTAGAAAGGATATTCTTTCGCACTATTTGTTTAATCAATATATAAACCATCCCGACAGTATCTTCGCAGGAGTGAAAAAGCTAAGACCGGGTGAATACTTACACATGTCTTTGGGGGGTGGTGCGCCGTTTTCTTATGAAGTAAAAAGGTATTGGGATGTCGCAAAGTCCTATCCCGCGATGCTTAAAAATCCGGTAAAAGATTATGCACAGGCTCGCCATGAATTAAAAGATATACTTAGAAAAGCGACGGCTGACCGATTAAACCCCGGTAAACCAATTGGGTCATTCCTAAGTGGAGGTATTGATTCATCATTAACTACTGCATTAGCAATGGATGTTTCATCGGAGCAAATAAATACCTTTTCGGTGGGTTTCCACGATGAAGAATTTAACGAAGCAAAATATGCAAAAGCGGTCGCTGATTATTTAGGTACGAAACATACCGAGATTTATATTACCGATGATGATATGTTTAAATTGATAGACAGTATCCCCGAGTATTATGATGAACCCTTTGCTGATTCATCACAAATCCCTTCCATGATGGTGGCAGAGCTTGCCAGCCGTGATGTCAGGGTTGTTTTGTCGGGTGATGGTGGTGATGAGCTTTTTTGTGGGTATAATATCTACAAAAAAGTCAAGCAGGCACAGATGCTGGATTTACCGGGAGCTTTACTTCATGGCTTATTGAATCTGCCGCTAATCAGTTTATTAAAATTGGAACAGTATCTGCCTTTCCCTATCCGAACCATTAGTGCCAATCGTAAGCCCGAAACAAAGGTTCAATTCGGCACGGGGAATTATGCTCCAATAGCCAAAAAGATGGTCGCTTCTGATGTCATATCTGATATTAAATTCCCTTTTGAAGGCAGATATCAAGTTTGGAATTGGCAAATCCGGAGGATGCTTCTTGATATCGAGACATATCTCCCGTCAGTTATAACCAAAGTTGACCGGGCAACCATGAAATACTCCCTTGAAACCCGAAGCCCTATTTTGGATATTGACGTTATCGAGTATTCGTTCCGTTTGGCTCATAGTTTTAAATATAATAAAGGTAATGGGAAAAGAATCCTGAAAGATATTGCTTACGAATATATCCCCCGCGAATTACTTGACCGCCCAAAGGTTGGTTTTGCTGTACCGCTTGATAAATGGTTAAGGGGACCACTCCGCGAACAATTGACCGACATGGTCAATGAAAAACGGATTAAGGAACAAGGACTCTTTAATTGTCAAGATACAACGGATTTAATAAAGATGTATCTAGCTACCGGAGACAAGGGTGCATCAACCGGCGCCAATTACTCTGTTTTGGTTTGGTCTTTCTTTATCTTTCAGAAATGGTATGATTGCTATATGGGGAGGTTGAATTGAAAACAAAATTACTTTTTTTTGCCGTAATGGGTATCAGTTTGATAATGATTTTCCTATATAATTTCTATACCCCGCTTTTTTCTGATGATTTACATTACATCTGGCAGGTCAGAGATAATAATTCGTTTCTTGATCTGATAAAAATGACATTCAATGCGTATGTGGAATATAATCCTCGATTAATAGGACATTTTTATACTTTCTATGCAGCAAGTATCAGCAAGTTTTTATTTAATATTATAAATAGTGGTCATTTTGTCATGCTCATTTTCCTAATTTACCTTAATACTAAGACTGTTCAAAAAACGAAGTATGACATATTTCTATTCCTATTGACACTTTTCTTTTATTGGCGTTATGCAGTGGAATTTGGTGATACTATTCTTTGGTTATCCGGTGCTGCCAGTTATTTGTGGCCAATGACAATTATGCTGGGATTCATCTCTTTGTATCGGTATTTGCTGGTAACAAGTAAAAAAAACCAAAATCTGTTTATTTATACTTTTCTATTTATCATTGCAGTTTTATCTGGTTGGTGTAATGAAAATACGTCAGGGGGGGTAATAATAATAATTTTGTTCTTTACAATTAACAAGATGAAGGAGTTGAAAAAAGACAATCAAAATGTAATTAGAAAAGAAATGATTATTGCAATAACCGGAGTAGTAATCGGATTTATTGGATTGCTCTCTTCGCCGGGAGCATATAACAGAATTGGGACATTTGAAGAAAACTACTCTGGTTTAATCGGTTTAGCTTCACGCTTATACTATATTTTGCTTACGATACATGGGTTATTTTTTGAATTGTTAGTTATTACCGTAATTCTTGTTATTTTTGTTATTGTCATTAAGAGGAAATGGGATCAAGTACTAGCACAGGTAGTACCTTTCTTTTTCGCAGGAATAGCCACATGCTTTGCTTTAGTATTGATACCTGTGCCATCAGCGCGGGCTTATTTTGGAGCCGGAGTATTTTTGGTTATTGCATGTTTAAAATGTTTTGTTCTATTTATTGATTCAGAAGAAAAGGAAGCAACAGCAATAAAGTATATCACCTTTTCGCTCTTATTAATGTGGTTTATATTTGATTATCAGGCGAATCTTGTTAATGTTGCCCGAGTTTACCGCGAGGAAAATGAACGACTTACGATTATGGAACAAGCAAAAATGAATGGTTTAAACGAAGTAGTTGTACCTCAGCTTAGTGGCGATTTTAAGAGTCGGTACAGTAGTATCCACAATCATGATATGACAGAGGACTATGGGTTTTGGATTAATACTTATTATCGGAATTATTTTGGTATATATAAAATTACTGCTATTCCTCGCTCTGTTTGGGATGAATATTATGGAGACAAATGAAATTCGTAGACCTTTAAGTTTTCACTTACATCATCAACCAAATGAATTATAACATCCCGATTTCTTTCTTGATAAAATTGATATAAATAACTATAGTCATAACCATTTTTAATAATCATGAAAACAGTATCACATTCCACTAATGCGTCAGCCATACCAATATTCGGTGGATTAATATTTTTCCGCATAAATGTTTCGAGTTTTTTTTCCATTAACGGGCTTTTAGCTGTCCACAAACCCATCGGTCCATAATTTGATTCCTGCTTGATTACTCCGAAAATACGAAAATCCCACGGGTAACTTGAAGTGGGGACAATATAGAAATTGTCAGGATAACGTTGACAGTATTCATGAAAGACTTGGTGGGCTTCACTATCTTTATTCCAGTAATTTAAATCATTGGCAAATAAAGGCATATTAGTGATAGCAACAACAGTAATGATTAACCCAATAACACCACATAAAGGCTGCAAGGTTTTCTTGTATGCCTTTATTTCGTTTAAAACCATCCCAAACAGAATAGCTGCTTCAACGCAGTACAATGAAAGCGTTACACGTGTTAGAACACGGCCATTCATAATGATATACATCCATATTCCACTACGGAGGATACCTAGTGATAAAAGCAGAATTGGAATCCGCCAATACTTCTTTTGTATTATGGAAAACCCAAACAAGAAGGCATATGAAGCAAGGACAATTACATTAAATGGTATTTCATTTGTCTGACTATTAGCCAATAAACGGTCAATCATGATAAAGTAATTATGAAGAAAAAGATAGTAATAAACTTTACTGCTCTCTAAGAGATTATCCTTTAAGGATAGCTCATCTTTTTGGAGTGTAGCAGCATAAGCAGCTATTTCTCCCATCAAATCCGCGTTAACATTTTCTGCAAATCCATAGTACCAGCGCCATACCATATTAAGCTCCATTTTAGATACGCTGATGATATCATAAAATTCCTGATGCTCATCATAATCAGGGATTTCATGATAATCAATTAATGCTGCCCGATTTTTATGAAAGCTCAAGTGCTCTTTCCATTCAGGAGAGTTATATGCTGCCAAATGTATTAATTGCCCTATTGTATAAACAAAAAGTATCGAGCCGAAAATCAGGGAATAAGAAATTACTTTCTGCTTTCGTTCTTGGATATCTGTCGAAAAGATTTTGTATAAACAAACGAAAAAATAAAAGGGCAGAATTATTAAACCTATCTCCGGTCGGATATTAAAGGACAAAAAAGCTAATAAAACGGTTGGAAAACGAGCAATAAAAAACTTGTACATAGATGTGTTCCCGTTATTTTCAACAGTTATTAGATGAAAAATTGCCGCCATTGCAACCATACCACCGGTAAATGTATAAGTGATTAATACCAAATACTCAAAAATAGTACAGCGAACAATTATAGCCTGCATTAATAATATTAAGATTTTGGTATGGCTGTGATTAAAAAATAATAGGCTTCTACCGGCAATTATTGCAAGGCTTCCGAATTGACATAATAAAAGAAAAAGACCAAACCACGATATGCTGGGAAATAGTCGATATAATAAAGAGAGAAAAGCACTTACGGGATAAAGCATATTAATCACATGTGCTTCGGGATTGCCTGTAAAGGAACCGGACAGGATATTTTCTATTAAGATATCATCATTCATTCCATAAAAAAAGGTAAAGTTGCCCCAAATGAAAAGAAATATACCCATGGAATAAATCAATGTCAGGATTATGTTTTCATATTTTTGATAAGTTAACTTGATCTTTGCATATACCATATCACACGCTCCTTAATACGACACATTTTCTCTTACTTGGTCAGATAAATATCAGCAAACCTATACCCGGAATCAAGATGAAACCAGATATGTGCTTCCGGCAAAAACTCTGTAGAAAAGTGATGCAGATAATAAATACTGAACAAAAACATCATGACATAAGTCAGAATGAGTAAAGTATTAAAGCATTTTTTCTTTTCCCTAAGCAGACATATCATCCCTATTGTAGTTAAAATTACAATAAAAACCCAAGCACAATTTGAGCGTAAGCTATGGGGATTGTCAAAGGGATTTGTCAGGGCTGACCCCAAAAAGCTTAGAGCAATACCGGAAAGTGATAGGACAGATAGAAGTTTTTCTTCTTTTGAGAGCCTGTGTTTGTACGCAAAATATATTAGTAAAAATAACGGTATCACTACCCCTAAACCAATCATTCCGCCATTGGCACCACTATGTTGACGATAGTTATAATCGCCTTTTGCAAATAAAAACTCTAATGAAAAGAGCTTATCCATACTTTGTACGAAAAAGTATATTTGGTCTGTGAAACCTCCAAATGAAAAGAGACTATTATAACTTGAGCGGCTCCAAAAATCAGACCAGCCAAGACCAGCAAAAACAAGAGGTAATGAAGTGGCAATAGATACTACCAAAACGATTAAAATCTGCTTTTTAATAATAATTTTGTCATGGATTAGATAAGCATATATAAGTATATACATTCCCACCGCCACGAATCCGGCAACCCGGTATGTGTATACAATTGCAATTAACGATAAGGGTAAAAGTATTTGGGCTAAGTAGTGGTTTTTATTTTCCTCTTGATTTGCAAGCCGGCTAAATGACCAGAATGCAATAATCATATATAATGGTGTTAATGTAGGTCCCCAAAAAAGCATACCTTGTAAATAGTTCCAAGGAATCACCAAGCCGCTGATTGTTGCCATCAGAAATACTCTCAGATCTTTGTCATACCACAATGAAACAGCCCTTCCCAATAAGATAATGCCACCAATGGTAAATAAGCTGGAAAATATCCTTAGTGAAATAATTGAATAACCAAATAACCGTGCCCAAATCAGTGCCGGGGTGATAAAGAAGATATCGGCAAAATCGGCATCGGTAAACACAAAAAATAACCCAAAACGTGTAGTTTCCGGGGGGATACCATCGGTTAACAATGCTTTTATCAATCCAGCACGGGTCATTTCATCGATATAGAATATATCCAGTTGAACAGCATGATAGAGTCGGAAAAAAAGCAAACCAAAAACGAATGAAAAACCTAAGATTATTGGAATTAAACGTTTTGATGTCATAAGTGTACCTCCCGCCTAATCGGCAAATGAATTCCTTTTATATAAAGTCGAAATTTTCATTCCATCCACAATTATTGACTTAAGTTCTGTAAAGCCCTCCGGTGCTACCCTCTCATGCAAAGGTTTCCGGGTATGGTCGATAAAATACTTTATATTTGGGGTTGTAGGATCGACGACACATGTGACTCGCGCTATCTCATATGGAAGCAGGAGATGCTGGTTGCGGGCATGTACCAAAACCGTAATATATTCTTCCCCGGCATCCTTTAAAGCGTAACGGAGCAAGTCGGTATGGCTGACTTCCCAATAATCAAGCGAAAACTTTTCTTCGGCTATTTGGCGTCCAACTACATTGAAGTAAACATACTGATATGGATGATTTTTGATAATCCATCCCATTTGAAATATTAAACCTATCGAGACTAACATAAAAGGAAGATATGTCATCTTCATTTTTAACAGATATTTGTCCTTTGTATGTGAAAACACTTGTTCCAATCCACAAATAGATAAATACAGAAAAGGAAGCCAGATAAAATAGGCATGTCTCCAACCCTCATACATCGTTATTCTTAGTAAAACAAAACCTAATAATGTTCCCAAGAACATGCCACCAAAAAACAAATCATACATTCTTGGGTTGTCCCGTAAAACACACTTCCAGACAAGAAAAATCACTCCAATCAGAAATAAAACAATGTATAAAATGGGGACAGTTACTCCCATCCATACAGGAAGATAATGCCACGGTACATTTTGGGTAATCATTTCCCCTAAATATAAATGGGTAAATTCCCATGGTTCAAAGGTCTTGAAATGAGTGAAAATAGCAATGGTGTTTTTCAGTGGGTTCGCCCAAAGATAAGGTGTAATTATTACATAACTCAAAAAGGATAAAGAAGCAAACCCAATCGTTTTTAGCATTATTATTTTATAGTCGGCTTTTTTCATTAATTGAATAATAATCACAAAAGCCAAGGTAAGCATCAAGATAGAAAACCCCAAAATACGAGTGTTTATGGCGATTGCGATACTTATCACCGCCGGAAGCAAAAACTTTTTCCCGGCATCATTATCCAGCCAACGCAGGATAAAATATGATGCAATTACACTCCAAGAAAAAAATAAAATATCCTTGATATTATAAAATGATTCACCAAAAAACCGGGGATAAAGAATATACATTAAAAGACCGATTAACGGAATTAAGACATTGGTAAATCTTCTTTTCAATAGCAAATAAAAAAATATTCCAGCGACGAAATAGTTTAGAAAGGTGAATATATGGCGGATGAGAAAAATATTCCGAGTTGTGCTTTCGAATAAGGATTCAATCGGTACGGTAAGGCTTTGCAAAGCTACACCATAATATTTGTCGTGCCACTCATGAAGCTTAGGTCTATTTGATAATATTTGATTTGCAATTTGGTTATTCGCGGGATCAATGAAAACATTCATAACATACTCGATATTAATTAACGTAGTTTCCCGTTCGACATATTCATCTGTGCTGATTCCAAAATCTTTTACAACAAGTAGTCCGCACACCAAATACGACACAAAAACTAAAATAACAATAATATTGATATATGCCTTATGCGTTTCCATGAAACCCATTTTACTACACAAACCCCTATTTGTAAATAAAAGGGCTTGTTTTTGTACTACATAATATATACACACCCGAAACAGTAAAATCTTCTTCCGGCATATCCTTAAAAGGGTGTTTCAATTGATTTCTTGTAATACTGTTTTCAGTGGTATATGTTTTATCAATATGAATAATGTTGAAACCGTTTTTCTTAAGAAAACCCTCATGCACCGACAAAGGTTGCCTGTTTAGAAGATAGGGTAACTTACCCTTATATAATCGATAGAGTTTTTCGGAGTAAGCCCAATGACCATTCCATTTTGGCGCAATCTTATGGCTTTTGAAATCAATGACATGAGCCATATAACCATTAGGTGACAAAATTTTTGAAAAAAAAGTGTAAACGCTTTCCAGCTCGTCAACATGTTCTAAAACTGCCTGCGAAATAATAAAATCTACATCGGTTAAGTAAATATTGCTTTCGTTCCAAGGGGCAATATACACAATTTTTTCCTTACTATTCATAAGATTAGAAGTAATAATGTTTTTGATTCTCTCTAATCTACTTTCGTCTAATGATTTATTAAGAACATCATCGGTAATGAAACTTGACGGAAAAGCATAATTTTGTAACTTGGGATTAATTCTTGGAAATTCATCATCACCAGGGATGGGAGTTTTCTGCTTAAACATTTCTATCAGCTCATTGAATATTTTCAGATTTCTTTCCGAATTTGCATAATTAACAAAATCTAGACTATAATATTCGTCTGCCCCACATAACATTGCACATAAACCTGTGCCAATTGAATCACCCGGTCCAAACTCGGCAACCTTATTAGGGATTTTTGTAAGACCGTAATTGTGTGCGGTGATTAAATGACGCATATAAACAGAGTAACAATATCGGGCGGATATTGTTCCCCCGGTTCCTTCGGTAACAATCGAAGGAATCGTATTGTTAACTATTAACTGCTTTATAAATTTAAGTTTTGCGATAATATCCATTATCCTCAAACTAGCACAACCATAGTTATTTGTCAAATTACGCATGATTTGTACGTCATTGCGGGCTCCGACCTCCTCTCGCTTGCGAGAGGTTGCATTCTCATTATTTCATGATTGTACTTATTACCGATTTATAGTATCCTATGTATATGGAAAAACAGACACATTTTGCACTTTTCGTTAATTCTTTGCAAAAGGGTGGGGCAGAGCGGGTTATGGCGAATCTAGCCGATTATTTGGTTAATCGCGGTCATCTCGTTACTCTTGTCACCGATTACCAAAAGGAAGTCGAATATCCTCTAAACCCTGGGGCAAAGAGAATTTTATCAGATATCACTGCTGTAGAGGTAACCACTAGCCGGATCATCAATATCTGGCATCGTCTAAAAAAACTCCGCCGAATATGGAAAAGTGAAAGGCCGGATATAATCCTCTCATTTATTGGGGAAAACAACTTAAAAGCGGTTATGACAAGTCGGTTTCTTAAGATTCCGGTAGTGGTATCAGTCCGCTGCGCTCCTCATACAGAGTATCCCGGTTGGTTCAGGCATATGTTGGCTAATGTTTTGTTTTCCCTTGCTGATGGCGTTGTATACCAAACAAATGATTATTACTCTTTTTTTGCGAATACCGTTAACCGCCGGGCTGTGGTATTAAGAAATCCAATGAACCCGCTTTTTTTCCGCCCCCGTTATACTGGTGAGCGGGAAAAAGTAATTGTCAATACCAGCCGGACGGTTGACTATAAAAACCAGCGCTTATTAATTAATGCTTTTGCCCGGATAGCTGATAAATTTCCTGACTATAAAGTTATTATTTACGGTGATGGTGACCTTAGAAAAATCTTGCAAGAAGAAGTTGATGAGCTTGGATTATCGGAAAGGATTTTTCTTCCGGGTATCTCAGATCGTTTATATGAAGATATTTATCAGGTTGCAATCCATGTCTTAACATCTGATTATGAAGGTTCTCCCAATGCTTTAATTGAAGCGATGCTTTTAGGGCTTCCCTGTATTGCTACCGATTGTGAAGGTGGTGGTCCAAAGGAGTTGATTGAGCATGGGGTAAATGGATTATTAACCCCGATGAAAGACGTGGAAAAGATGACGGAAAACTTGCAGTACTTAATAGAAAACCCCCAGATAGCCGAGCAACTAGGTCTAGAAGCCCATAAAATCCAATCTGAATTTAGATTTGAAAAAATAGCGGAATCATGGGAACAATATTTGATAAGCAAACTAAAATAACGAAATTTGCGGGAAAACTAGTAACATGATATAATGAGATTGCGGGTCGGAGCCCGCAATGACGTATAAATCATGATAGTAGGGCGGGGGCTTGCCCCCGCCGGTGATGCACAATAATGGCATAATTAAGATTGCAACCAAAAAGAGGAGAAAAGTTTCGACATGCAAGAAAAACGAGTTAAGACTGTTTTTATAGTGCTGATAGTTTTATTATTCACTCAAATGCTATTACTCAACTTTTTTACCCCCTTAATTATTGGTGATGATTACAAATACTCAGGCTCAACATCAATATTGGATGCATTACGAAATGAGTATATACGATATATGACCTGGAACGGACGGAGCGTCACGCTATTTTTGCTTCGTCTCCTTTTAATGATGCCCAAATATGTCTTTAATGTGCTCAACTCATTTGCTTATATTATACTGACACTACTCATGTACAAGTATGCGAATACGAAAAACAAACCTTCAATTGCCCTTTTTCTGATAATTATTTTTTCACTTTGGATATTTGTTCCCGGTTATGGGCATGTGGTTTTGTGGGTTACCGGTTCGCTGGTCTATCTATGGGGTCTTGTCATCATCTTATGTTTCTCATTACCTTACAGTTTATATATCGCGGATAACCGGATTTTATCAAGTAAGTACGCCACTACCGGAATGTTTATTTTAGGATTATTAGCCGGTTGGTGCCTGGAAAATTCATCAGGGGCGGCCATTTTGTATGTTATCCTAATAATAATATATTGCTACATTTTCAAGGTGAAAATCACGAAGTGGATGGTCAGTGGTTTGATTGGAAGCATTATCGGTTATATTATTATGATTTCAGCACCGGGTTATCGTTATGCCGGGTCGGCGCTTGATGGGGTTGAGTTGTCCCTAGGTTTGGTTGTAGAAAGGATGAGTGGTATCTCAGTTCTTGTTGAAGAGTATTTTACAATCCTTAATATCATATTTATTGTATTGTTTATGATACGGGTATTCATACAGAAAGACTGGAAACATGCAGGTATTTCTCTAGTATTTTATATAACTGCCATGGCAACCGTCGGAGCGCTCGTTATTGCCCCTCATCATCCTGCGCGTGCTTTTTTTGGAGCAGCTATTTTTCTGATTATCGCCATCACCCACTGTTTGAGTGGATTAATGGCATCAGATTTTAAATATGGAAAAGTTATTATTATAAGTCTCGTTTGTATCTTGGCATTCCGCTTCACGACCTCATTTGTAATTGGCTTTTATGATATCGTACAGACCAAAGTGCATTATCAGCATTTAGTGAATTACGTGGAGGAAGAAGTTGCAAAGGGTAATTTGGATATAATCGTTTCAGACAGTGAAATTGATTATCCTACGCCAAGAACTAAATGGAATGCCGGATTAGAAATTTTTCTGGAGTTGTATGATGAAGTAGATGGTTATCACATTTATTTGTTTTCGGAATGGTACGGATTAAATTCAATTAAAAGGACTGAATGAGGAAAACAATGCTTGGATTAAGAAATTTTCATATATTTAACGAAATATCACCAATAAAATCAAAAAGTGGGCGCTTTGAAATCATCTTAAGCGGTCAAATATATAATTATAAAAAAATTGCCACTCAATATGGTTATGATCTTGCTTCCGCTGCCAATTTTTTATTGGACGCCATAGAATCCAAAGGCTTAAAAGAAGCTTTAGCGATGTCTAAGGGTAGTTTTGCCCTTGCGGTATATGATTTTGCGGAAGAAAAATTATCTCTTGCCCGTGACCGGATTGGTGAAAAACCACTTTGTTACGGATTTGTTGGCGGGAAATTTACTTTTGCTTTTGATCTTAATACAATTACCGGTTTGATTGACTTTAACAATCCCCTCAATACGGATGTGCTTGGCTTATATTTTACCTATGGATATATTCCTGCCCCATATACGATTTATCAGGATATCTTCAAATTAGATGCCGGAATGATTTTGGAAATTAAAGCACCATACAGCGATGTCACAATTTATCCCTATTGGTCACTATCGGATGTTGTGGCATATGGGCAAAAGAATTTATTCAAAGGAAGTCGTACCGAAGCTGCTGATGAATTAGAAAGGTTACTAAAAGAAGCAATCAAGGAGCAACTGCCGATAGATGTTCCAACAGGTGCCTTCCTTTCAGCCGGGATAGATTCAAGTACAGTGATATCATTGATGCAGGTTGTGGCAGGGAAAAAAGTTAATACATTCACCATCGGTATGCCATATTCGAACGATGATACTGCTTATGATGAAGCAATATATGCAAGGGAGATAGCTGCTTACTTAGGTTGTGAGCATACCGAGCAATATATTAGTGAAGAGGATTTAGTGGCAGTGATACCTCTTCTTGATACCATATACGGAGAACCCTTTGCCGATACTTCACAAATACCTACTTATATTGTTAGCCAGCTGGCTGGTGAAAAGATGAAGGTCATGCTTGGTGGTGATGGTGGGGATGAGCTTTTTTGTGGATATCATTCGTATCGTTCGGTTGAAAACGCATATAAGAGACTTAACAGAATTCCATATTTTATCCGCAAACCAATCAGCCATATCTTGCTTAAAGGACCGTTTACCTTAAATGAACGTAACCAGGGCCGGGCAAATTTCTTAGGGATGGATAATGCGGCAGATATATATGTCAGTTCCTATGAATATTATCCGATTGTTCGCAAAATTAGTTTAACGGATACCAAATTGCCATATAAATATAACGAAATCGACCCGTATTTTTGCAAAGAACCGAACCATCAGTTGATGCTGATGGATTTGACCATGTATACGCCGGATGATATTATGGTAAAAGTAGAACGGTCAGCAAAAGCGGCAGGAATAGAATGCCGGGCTCCGATGCTTGATAAGGATATTATCGAGTTTGCTTTCAGTTTGCCGATCGAATATAAGCGAAATGATGAAATCGGAAAACTGGTACTACGTGATGTCCTTTACCGTTATGTACCAAGGGAGTTGATGGAACGCCCCAAACAAGGTTTTGGTATCCCGATATATGATTGGCTTAAGAAACCAGCCCTTAAGGATTGGGCAGAACAATTGATTACCCGTGATACAATCGTAAGACAAGGGATCCTTGATCCGGATATAGTGCATCAAATATGGTCCAATTTTATCAATAATAACCAATTCATACCCCAAATATGGTATATTTTGATGTTCCAGACTTTTATGCTAAGGAGTATAGACAAATGATAATAATCAGAATGAGTGGTGGGCTTGGTAACCAAATGTTTTATTATGCCCTTTATATGAAGTTAAAATCACAAGGTAAAGAAGTAAAATTTGACGATATTACCGAATATCGTACTGATCAGGCAAGACCAATCATGCTCTCTATATTTGGGTTGGAGTATCCGCGGGCAGAGTGGAGTGAAATAGTCGAATACAGGGACATTTCAACAAGGTTCAGTCAAAGGGTACGGCGCCGCTTGTTAGGTCGTAGATCAGTGGAAATAATCCAAAGGGACAGCAACTTTGATCCCAATGTATTAGAACATGACCCAGCTTATTTAATTGGTTATTTTCAAAGCGAAAAGTATTTTAAAGATATTGAAGCTGATGTCCGTAGGGCTTTTACCTTCCCCTCCCGCAAAAGCTTGCAGCTCCCGGGGAGTTTGGAACATGTTATTGGCACTTATCAATATATGATTGAACATACGGAGGCAATTGGTATTCATATCAGGCGGGGTGATTATTTGCTTGCATATGAAACGCATGGTGGGATTTGTACGGATGATTACTACAAAACCGCAATCGCTTATATGCGTGCCAGATTTCCGGAAGCAGTTTTTTATATATTTAGCAATGATACAAGATGGGCAAAGGAATGGTTTGAAAAACAATATAAAAAACCTGATGAAAATGAACTGGACGATCGGTTTTGCATAATAGAAGAAACAGATGAACACATCGGTTTTATTGACATGATGTTAATGAGCAAGTGTAAGCATTTCATCATTGCCAACTCAAGTTTTAGCTGGTGGGCGGCATATCTTAATGATAATCCGGACAAGGTTGTTATTGCTCCGGAAAGATGGTTGGGTAATGAAGATTGTTATGATGTATATATTGATGATATGATAAAGATATCATCCGAGGGGATATTATTGCCGATGGAGACAAAAAGTGACTAATGGAAAAATATCAATAATCATCCCGGTATTCAATATTGAGTCATATCTTAGGCGTTGCCTTGAATCAGTAATAAATCAGTCATACAAAGAGCTGGAGATTATTATCATTAATGATGGTTCGACAGATAGTTCGGGAGTTATTTGTGATGAATATGCAAAAAAGGATACGCGGGTAAAAGTAGTCCACAAAACGAATGGAGGCTTATCCGATGCGTGGAATGTAGGACTTTCTGTAGCTTCAGGGGATTTTATCGGCTTTGTTGATGGCGATGATTTTGTTGAGCTTAAGATGTATGAAAAAATGCTCGGAGTCCTTAATAAATATCAAGCGGATATAACCGTATGTAATCACCGGCGCTTAAGTGATTCAGGCGAAATTAATGAAACATCAGGTAAGGCTTATCCGTTAACAAATCTCGAAGCCCTGGAAATCTATGTTAACGCTGAAGAAAAATTAAAAATTTTACCGACAGTATGGAGCAAATTATTTAGGCGGGAAATAATTGAAGGACTTTCATTTACTGCCGGAAAAACATCTCAGGATGTAATGTTTACAACCAAGGCATTTCTTAGGGCTTGTCGCATCGTTTATCAAGATGAGTATTTATATGTATATAATGATGAACGGGCAGACAGTATAACAAACAAGAAAAAAGGAAAAAAACGATTGGATGTCGAGATTCCGGTTTGGAAAGAACAGATTAGCTTTTTAGAATCAGAAGGCTATGCTGGGATTGCTGATAAAGCATCTTATCATTTTTACCGGAAAATTCTTTACTATTATATCGACTTTAAATTGGAGAAAGAAAAAGAGGCGGCAAGGCTGGCAGTCCAGATTGCCAAAGGAGAGATACTCCAAATAAAAGCAATTTACCAAAACACATGGATAAAAATCGGTGACAAAGCCCGAATGAAAACCTTTCTATTTTGGCCGAGTCTGTATTACTTACTGGTAAGGCTTGACGAAAGGACATTTATCCCGGTTCGGAGGATGATATATAATGCCAAGAAAAGTTTATGACTTAATTCCATTTTTTAATGAGCTGGATATATTAGTCATGCGGTTAAACATACTTAATCCCTATGTTGACCGCTTTATTATCGAGGAATCAACGCATACTTTTTCCGGACTAAAAAAAGAGCTTTGTTTTGAAGCCAACCGGGAAATGTTTGCCGAGTTTCTCCCCAAAATTGATTATATTGTTGTTGATGATTCACCGCCAGAGCTTAATCCCCATGAACGGGATAGGTATCAAAAAAACCATTTAATTAATGGATTGAAAGATGTTGATGAAAACGATGTCTTGATTTTTAGTGATGTTGATGAGATACCCAACCCGGACGTGCTTAAAGAGATAATTGCTGATTTCGATCCGGATAAAATTTATCACCTGGCCCAACGGATGTTTCATGGTTACCTAAACCGGGAGGAAATATCAGAGAAAATTCTTTCAATAACAGGCGAATTTCCCGGAGTTACTGTGAAGAAGTGGTTAGGAACAAAGGTATTTTCCCGAAAAAGCATCCCCGAAACCGGAATTGTTTATATCCGCGAAGTCGATGTTACTAGCTCGGCAAACATCCGGGTTGATAATGGTGGTTGGCATTTCAGTTATATGGGGGGCAGGGGGGAAAAGGATGTCGCCAAACGGGTTATAACCAAGATAAAAGCCGCCGCCCACCAAGAGTACAACCATCCCGATTTTTTGGCCGAGGTTGCTGCCAAAACAATACTGGGAAAAGACTTCCTTGGCAGTGATGCGGTATTTAAATTGGTCAAAATAGATGAAACTTTTCCCCTGTATTTACGCGAAAATCAAAATGAATATACGCACCTTATTTTACCTTCGATTAGTAAACTAAGAGCGGTTATTACCTTAGTATTCATGTTAATTAAACGATTTTTCCGTAAACTAATCCGCCGTATCAAACGATTTTTGAAGACCGGAAAAATAAGGAGAGGTACATGAACCTAATCAGCAAAGTAAACTTCGTTTTGGATAAAAAGCAAAAGAAGCAATTTTTTATCCTCGGAATCATGATTTTCATCGGCGGATTTCTTGAAACAGTGGGAATTTCGGCTTTGATTCCGATGATTACAGGGGTTATGGCACCTGATGAACTTTTATCATTTATAGAAAGAAATACTGTACTAGCTAATATCTATGATTTTATCGGCATTACCGAAACCGGACAATTGGTGACAATATTATTAGTCGGTATTATATTAATTTTTATTATTAAAAACCTTTTTGCTCTTTTAATTGTTTATGTACAATCGTCGTTTATTTCAATGAGTAAGGCAAAAATGACCAGCAGGGTACTGCGCGAGTTTCTTAGACGACCCTATGAAGATTATCTGGGTGCTGATATTCCCATCATATTTCGTTTGGTTGGGGTTGATATACCAAAAAGCTTTACCCTGATTATGGCGGTTTTACAACTTGCAAATGAAGTGGTGGTATCACTTTTATTATTTGTTTTACTTGTTATTTATAATTGGCAGTTCACCTTGTTTCTGATGGTATTGTTTGGCGGCGTAACTCTGTTTTTCCTAAAATTCTTAAGACCGGTCATCAACCGTATCGGGCAGCGTAATCATGATGCGGAGGCACAGATTTCGCGCTGGCGTCATTATACGGTATATGGGCTTAAGGAAATCAAGGTACTTAACCGTGAAGACTTTTTTGTTAATAACTATTACGAAAATGGCAAAATTGGTGCCCAGACCATGCGGTCATACAATGTTCTTCATATGTCCCCGCGCATGCTGGTCGAAACAGTTTTTATTATCGGCGTTTTCAGTTTTATCCTGCTTTTTATGGTTGGTGTGGACACAGGTGAAAGTTTAACCACAACCTTGGCAATATTCGGAGTAGTGGCTATTCGGATGTTGCCAAGTTTTATGCGGATGAATACTTATTTTTCAGATATAGCCTTTAACAGACCGGCATTTGACTATTTACATGAAAGCCTTAGTGAAACCATGAAAAGTGATGCTCATTTAGTTGAGAAAAAGGATAAGGAAAAATCCGCAAATTTCATTTTACAAAATGAGATTGTTTTAAATAATATATCTTATGCGTATCCGGGTACAACAAAGCAGATATTTAGCGATGCAAACTTAAAGATTCCAAAAGGTAAGTCAGTCGGGATTATCGGGGTTTCCGGCTCAGGCAAATCAACACTGGTAGATATACTGTTAGGATTATTGCAAACCCAGACCGGGACAATTACTTGTGACGGGCGAAATATCTTTGATAATTATGAATCCTGGTTAAGCCAGATAGGTTATATTCCCCAAGCCTTTTATTTGATTGATGAATCAATTCGTGATAATGTCGCATTTGGTATAAAACCGGACGAAATTGATGATGAACGGGTTTGGGAAGTTCTAAGGGAGGCGCAGCTTGACGATTTCATCAAGGAATTGCCGGAAGGTTTGGAGACCTGTATCGGTGAACGTGGTATCCGCCTCTCCGGTGGTCAGCGGCAGCGGATTGGTATCGCCAGGGCTTTATACCACAATCCCGAGATTTTGGTTTTTGACGAAGCGACCTCGGCACTTGATAATGAAACTGAGCAGGCGGTAATGGATGCAATTAACAATTTCTATGGCAGGAAAACAATGATTATTATCGCCCACCGTTTAAATACGATTGCAAAGTGCGATTATGTGTACCGGGTAGTTGATGGAAGGCTCGAGGAGACCACCATATGATAGGCACAGAATTTCTTAAAGGACAAGGGCTAGGAAACCAACTCTTCTGTTATGTAACAGCAAGAGCAATCGCAACTGACAAAGGGGTATCTTTCGGTACGGCAGGGCAAAACCAGTTCGGTTACAATATCCATAATGACAAAGGAATGTACTTCATGGATATTGACTTGGGTGTAAATATAAGTGATGAAGAGAAAAAGACTTTCACCCAATATAAAGAGAAAGATGACCGCTTATATTTAGGCACATTCCACGACCTACAACATGGCTGTTATGTAACCGGTCTCGATAAATCAATGTTTAGTATAGCTGATAATACCCTCATTTATGGCAATATGCAGGATGAGGGATACTTTCATAAATACTACGATCAACTAAAAGACTGGCTTAAGGTAAAAGCCGAACATGATACCTACGAGTTCAGCAAGGAAAACTTGTGCATAATAAATTTCCGTGGCGGCGAGTATTTCAGTTACCCAGAGTTTACCTTGAAACGTAAATACTGGCTTAATGGAATGAAGAAGATGAGGGAAATAAACCCTGCGATGGAGTTCATGATTATAACCGATGACCCGGAAACGGCAAACAAAATCATTCCGGAGATTCCGGCATATCACTTTGATATCGGCAAGGACTTCGTGATAATCAAAAATGCAAGATATCTTTTATTATCAAACTCATCTTTTGCCTGCATTCCGGCGTTTTTGAGTGAAACAGTAAAATACATTATTGCCCCTAAGTATTGGGGTAGATATAATGTCTCCGATGGATACTGGTGTGGAGAACAAAATATTTACCGTGATTTTCATTACATGGACCGCCGAGGGAAGATATTCACGGCCGATGAATGTCGAAAAGAATTAGCTGAATACAAAAAAAATAGTCCTCGTTATAAGAAATTGAATATCTATCCAACCGGATTATCATTGGTGGCAAAGCAGATAAATGCAAGATATATACATTATGAGTTTTGGCTGGTCCGGATTTGGCGTAGTTTAATAAAGAGGATTAAGCGGAGGTTCATTAAGGGTTGAAAATATTTCGAAATAATATTGATAAGTTACCACTAATTTTGTTCTATCTGGGATTAACGATAGAGTTGCTGCTTGTTGTAATTGACAAGTCGGCGATACCACTTCAACCGGAAGGACATATTTATCGTCTGACTTTTGTCTTGTTTGCATTAAAAATCTGCTTTACGAAGTATACCAAAAGAGAATGGTTGGTATTATTTATATTTACTTTATTTACATTTGGAATGTATCTATATACCGGCAATAACCTTGCTTTCAGGGCTGTGGCTTTAATTGCGGCGATGCGGGGTATTTCACTAAAACCAATGATGCGCTTTGCCTTTTATCTGACCCTTACCGGTACAATAATAATTGCATTATTGTCATTCTTTAATATTGGCCGCGGGATAAAAACCACGGAGGTTTTTAGGGGGGAATTAATGGAAACACGTTATAGTTTTGGTATGGGTCATCCGAATTCATTTCATTTTATGGTATTGTTCATAATTGCCCTTTTGCTTTATGTTTATTTTGATATATTAAATCGGACCACTTTGTGTTTATTGCTGCTCGGACATTTTGGCTTATATTTATTAACTGATTCGAAAGCCGGCTTTGCAGTTGGTACATTAATGATATTAGGAGCCATACTGTTTAAGATTAATAGTAAGCTTCGCCAGAGCTCGTGGATTTATTATGCAGGAGTGTTGATATTTCTATTTTGTATAATCATTTCGGTGTGGGCAGCAGCCGTGGCAATAGATTCTTGGAGTAACCCAACTATCAGCAAAATCGACAGTCTTTTTTCCGGGCGGATAAAAAATTTGTACTGGGATAATCACATCCATGCCGGAGCGCTTGAATCATGGTCGCTTTTTGCTGACCGGGGTAACTATATTTATGAATATCATTTTGATATGGGTTGGGTGCGGATGTTTTATTGGTTTGGTATTATTCCGGGACTTGTCTTTTGTATCATGTTTCTGTTATTATTAAATGAATGCCGGAAACAAAAGAATTACATGGGTTTATTACTGACTACTGCTTTTTCGCTTTATACAGTTGTTGAACCGCAAATGATGTATTATATGCTGGGGCGGAACTACTTGTTATTTTTGTTTGGTGCTTATTGGGGGCAGATGTTATATTTATGTAGAAATGAAGAATTTTATTGGTGGAATGCAATTGGGGTAAGCAGATGACGGGAAAGACAAATTTAGTATGCGTAATAATAACACTAGCTTCTTTTATAGTAATGATTGCGCATATAGGAAATAGGTCATTGTGGTTGGATGAGTTAATAACTATTTTGTTAGTTGAGAGGAATGTAGGGATTTCTGAAAATTTTAACCGGATTTTAAGTGATGCAGACTCATCTCCGCCTGGATTTTATGCTTTTGCTTATATATGGTATCGAATTGCGCCGTATGGTACATTTTGGTTAAAATTGCCAAGTGTTTTATTTGTCACTGCCGGTACCTATATGTGTGGCCTGATAGCAACAAAACTAAAAGGTGAAAAAGCAGCAATCTTGGCGACCTTATTGTCTGCGACATCTTTTTTCCTTTTTGCGGAAGCAGCTAATACATTTCGCTCATATGGTCTATTTTATTTATTGTCAACATTAATGATTTGGTTTTATATAAAGCGAACAGAAGAGTCCAATGAACGTATTTACGATATTTTTATGTATGGTTTAATTATGACATTGTTGGCATATACACATTATTTCGGTTGCTTTATAATAGGTATATTTTTTATTTGTGACATATATTTGATCATCCGTAAAAAGGCAAGCTATAAAATTATCTTCTCTTATTTATTGACCGGGTTTTTATATTTGCCATTACTTTTATATGTAGCTCCGATAATATACGCTTGGCAAGGCACACAAATTTATTCTATTCCAACATACCAAACGCTACAAAATAATGTGATGGCATTTTTTAGTAATTCCAAGATATTATTGATTAGCTTTATCTTCGCATCCATATATATGTATGCAAAAGGATTCTTTATAGATAAACACAAATTAATCAGCAGCCAAAACAGATATATATGTACTGTGATTAGTGCATCTGCCGTTTCATTAATTACATTCATATTTATATATTGTCGCCATATTGGTTTGGATGGCCAATTATTTTGGACACGATATTTTGTAGGTATTTTGCCGATGCTCTTAATAATCTCGGCGATTGGTTTAGATTTGTTATATGAAATTTTCATTAATAAAGCATTTCCGGTGGTATTTACCTTGCTCGCATTAAGTTTAGGTATATCAGCATTTTTTAATATAAATGCACATTCACATGCCAAACCTGAACCCTGGGAGCAAGCCATCGAATGGATATACAGCCAAGACGAAGCCCATGCCCCGGATTCATATTTATTGAGTAATCCGGAATTGGTAACTTACTATTTAACTCATGGTGGTCGTCGAACGGGAATGCCGGTTATTACTGAATGGCAGATAATAAATGAAAAAGAGGGTTCTTGGAATCGGTTATATTGTCATATTGGGAACAAGGCAACGTGGGAGCATCTCCTACCAATTCTTGAAGATGAATTTAATTTAGTTGATGAACACAGAGATTTTAAGGTGTTGGTATATCAACGAAAAGCGGAGTAAAATAATGAATCGTAAAAATAAAATCATCGAAGTATATGGTTTATGGCTCATTGACCTTTTGTGTATCTGGGGTACATTTATCCTTGCCACATATATTCGCCATGCCAATTTTCGTGACATGGAAGACAAGACAATTCATTTTCAAGTTGGAATCATGTTTTTGATATTTAGTACGGTTTACAGCTTTATCCTCGATTGGAACCATGATTTTTTGCGCCGTCGGTGGAAGAGGGAAATTTTGGTTCTTACCCAGTACATGACACTAATGATTTTGACGGTCAGTTTTATTTTAACCTTGCTTAAGTGGGCTGATGTTTTTTCCCGCTTGATATTGATATATTTCGCAATTCTCAATTTCATCGTTACATTCGTAATCCATTCCTTTGTAAAAAAATTGTTGCGCCTATATTATAGTTTTGATAAAACGGTGACAAAAATATTAGTCATAACCCAACAAGACAACATGGATAGTACCATCGAGGAACTTAATAAAAGTCTTGACAGTAGTTATCAAATAACCAAAGTAACTTGCTTTGATGAGCCTGGTAGTATGGATGATTTGATTAGCTTGACTGTATTCGATGAAGTGTTTATCAATACGCCGGATGTTTCACAAAATGAGTTAAAGGTGCTGATAAAGAATTTTGATGAAATGGGTATTAACTGTCATTACAATTTGTCTTTCACTAAGAAAGGCGTAGATTTTAACAAGATTGAATCATTTGGCAATTATACCGTAGTATCTTATGCTCCGGTGCTCAAAAGCCAAAAACGACTTCTGGTGAAGCGGTTAATAGATATAATTGGCGGCTTGGTTGGAATATTTATTACGATTTTATTTTTTCCTTTTGTTGCTTTAGCAATTAAGATTGAGTCAAAAGGTCCGGTTTTATTTTCCCAGATTCGGATCGGCAGGAATGGCCGACGCTTTAAGATATATAAATTCCGTTCGATGTATCGTGATGCTGAAGCGCGAAAAAAGGAATTGGAATCGCAAAATGAAATGGAGGGGTTGATGTTCAAAATCAAAAATGACCCCCGGATCACAAAGGTTGGCAGATTTATCCGTAAAACTTCGATAGATGAGTTACCACAATTTTTCAATATCGTTAAAGGCGACATGAGCCTGGTTGGGACAAGGCCACCAACGGTTGATGAATTTGAAAAATATAACCATTATTACCGGCGCCGGATTAGCATGACACCGGGGCTTACCGGGATGTGGCAAGTAAGCGGGCGTAGTGACATAGAAAACTTTGATGAAGTCGTAAAGTATGATTTGCAGTATATCGATGAATGGTCATTGGGTTTGGACATCAAAATATTATTTAAAACCATTGCCGTGGTTTTGTTAGGGAAAGGTTCGAAATAATGCAACGTGTGGTAATGATTGGACCAGCGAGGAATGTTCGGGGTGGTGTTTCCACCATGGTTAATAATTATTATGCAGCAGGTTTTGAAAGCCGCATTAGACTTACTTATATCAGCACCATGGTTGATGGAAACAAACTCCGTAAATTATTGCAAGCAGTTTGGGCGTATCTTAGATTTTTATTGATTTTACCCCAAAAAGATATTCTTCACGCGAATATGTCATCAGACGCAAGTTATTACCGAAAAAAAGTTTTTGTTGATACAGCGGCATTTTTCCGTAAGAAAATTGTTATTCATTTCCATGGTGGCGATTTTCAGACATTTTTTTATCAAAAGTCAGATACGAAAGAGCAATACCGTATTAAGAAAACATTAAACAAGGCTGATATTTTTATCGTATTGTCACCAGAATGGCGGGACATTTTTATTCCTTTAGTTGGGGCAGACAAAATTACTATACTAAGAAATGCAGTTCAAATACCGGAAATCCCAAAAAACGATTATTCCAGCCATGAGATGCTTTTTCTGGGGAGATTGGGACCGGATAAAGGAGTTGGTGAATTACTTAATGTGATGCCGCGGCTAAAAGTGCAGTTTCCTAATACCCATCTTTATCTTGGGGGAGCTTGGATAGATTCCTGCCTGGAAAAAAAAGCGACCGGAATGACCGACTATATTACTTACCTAGGTTGGATAGATAAAGAAACGCAAACCAAATATATGCAAAAATGCAGTATTTTTGTATTACCATCATACTTTGAAGGGCAACCAAATTCCTTGATTGAAGCAATGGCATATGGTATGACGGCGGTGGCTACCAATGTAGGTGGCATTCCGCAAATTATTATTGATAAGCTGACAGGGTGCTTGATTACACCACGAAACGAAGAAATCCTTTATGAAGCTCTGGAAATGTTGTTAAATAATGAAGATTTACGGCGTCAATATGGTGAAGCAGCCCGGAAGCACATAGAATCGAACTTTAACATTAATAACATGGTTGATGAACTATGTAAAATATATACGTCATTGCGAGGGATGTAGTGTGACACTAGAACCATTAATCAGTATTATAGTACCAGTATACAACACAGCGCCCTATTTAGAGCGTTGTATAAATAGCTTGCTTAATCAAACGTATAGAACCATCGAAATCATCCTTATCAATGACGGTTCAACAGATGAAAGTGGTGCAATATGTGACCGGTACATGAAAGAAGATTATCGTATTGTTACACTTCATCAGATGAATGGTGGTCCAATGGCAGCCTGCCGGGCGGGAATTAGTATAAGTAAAGGTGAATACTTGTGTTTTATGGATAGTGATGACCGTGTTGAAAGTGAAATGATATCAGAAATGGTTGGTCAGCTAAAGTTTGATATCGATGAAGTCGTATGCTGCAATATCATTACCGAACGGGCATATGGAACATTTAAAGAACAACATGGCTTACCACCAGGTGAATATGTTGATAATCGCCACCGGGAAATATTTCGGAATATTTTAGGAAATGAAAAGCGTCAAATAATTCTTTCCCGTTGCATGAAATTAATCTCACGTAATCTGGTTATCAATAATTTGGAGTATAACGATGATGACCTAAAGATGGGTGAAGATTCGGTCATGACGTTGCCAATATTGTTTGATAGCAAGCGAATTGTTATCATGGAAGATGCTCATTTTTATCACTATTATTATAATGATGCTTCATTGGTTCATGGTTATATTCCGGATTTATATAAACACATATGTCGTTTGCATCAAAATCTGAAAATAATTATGGTAAGTAAAGTTATTCAACATAATTTGGATATCACAAATGATGAAATAGAAGCTCAATGTACCCGCGAACATCTGATCATGCTCATGGTTGCGTTAAAAAACGAGGCGAAAGGAAATTTTTCGTATCGTAATTACAAAAAAAATGCTTTAGAGATATGTAACAATGAAAAAACACGTGAATTAACAGGGAAATATCCACTGAATGTATCAGGATTGGCAAGCCGGACAATTTATCTGGTGCTTAAATATCCTTGTTCTTTGACCATTTTATTATTAAGGTGTGCGACTAAAATATTCTATGCAAGAAGGAATTAATTTGAATAAAAAAGAATTGATAAGTATTATTATTCCGGTTCATAATGGACAAGACTATTTGGGAAATTGTATTGGGAGTATTGCCAAGCAAGCTTGTTCCAGTTATGATATGGAAATAATTGTTATCAATGATGGCTCAACTGATGCTACCGCCGATATATGTGAAAGATTACGAGAAAGCCATGAAAATCTTCATGTAATACCATTGGAAGACCTAGGTGTGTCATGTGGGCGAAATACCGGTATTGATATCGCAAAAGGCGATTTCATTACCTTTGTTGATGCAGACGACCGTCTTCTGCCGGGAATGCTTGAGCATTTGTACACAATTTGTAAAAGTGGCGGATATGATTTTGCCGGTTGTGGTTTTTCGCTGTGGTGTGATGAAGAAGAGTTAAACCGTATTGAACTTATGAATTTTCCCTTGGAAGTCGGGCAAAAAACATACTCCGGAAATGAGTTTATGGATAAAGGAATCCTATCAGGTGATACCCGCTGCTGGGGGAAACTTTACCGCCGGGAAACGATAGGAGAAATCCGTTTTAAAGAAGGGCTTACTATAGGTGAAGATATGCTGTTCCTATTGGATATAACCCTTAAATCGGAGCGGATTAATATATCAGAATACAAGGGATATGGATATTTCTACAATCCTATTGGAGCAACATGGCGACCATTCACACCCCGGTATATGGACCAAATAACCTGCTGGAAACTAGCAGGTGAAAAAATAAGTGAAAACCGCCCCGACCTAATGTACCGCATTGTCTCGAATATCATAATATCAATAATGCTGACAGTCGGAAAAATTGCATTACTTTCAAAAGCAGAACGTATTAGGTATCAAAATGAAATTGAATACTGCCGGAAGGAACTATTAGAAACAAGGAAAGTGCCGGGTGCATTCGGAATATTAAGTCGTGGTTACAAATTGAAGGTTACATTGTTTAGCTTTAGTCCAAGAGTATATATATGGATGTATGGAATATGGAAAAGATGAAAAAAAATGTACTATATATGCATGCTGGAAGCGGCAACCATGGTTGTGAAGCAATCGTTAACAGTACCGTAAAAATGCTGAAAACCCCGGTTGCGGTTCTTAGTGTAAATATAAAAGAAGACCTTGAATATTCGCTGAAAGAATTATATGACGAAGGTCATCTCGATTTGTTGCAGGAGCGCCACTTCAAGCGTTACCGCCCGGTTCATATCTTGTATTATATCTATCGTAAACTTACCGGTGACGGCGAAAGTTTTATCCGTTATCGTTATCATAAAATCTTTGAAAGCAATGAAAAACCTAAGTTAGCAATTTCTATCGGCGGAGATAATTATTGTTATGAGATGACAATAAATGATTTAATTTTAATGAACAGCGCCTTTAACAATGCCGGGGCAAAAACTGTATTACTTGGTTGCTCGGTTGAGCCTGATTTACTGAAGCGACCGGAAATCATAACGGATATGAAGCTTTATCATACGATTATTACCCGTGAATCGATAACTTACGATGCGCTTAAAGAAATCGGACATCCAAACCTTTACTTGCTGCCCGATCCGGCATTTACCCTGGCGGCAAAAGAGTTACCCCTGCCGGAGGGTTTTACAAACGGAAATACCATCGGAATTAATATAAGCCCCTTGGTACAGGATAGTGAGCAAAATACCAGAATTACGATGATTAATTATATGGCTCTGGTTAAACACATTATTGACACATCTGATATGCAGATTGCTTTGATTCCCCATGTGGTCTGGCAAAGAAATGACGACCGGATACCGCTAAAAGAGTTATATGATTCATTTAAACACACTGGGCGGGTAGTAATGATTCCTGACGCTTCCTGTGAAGAGTTAAAGGGGTATATTGCCCGATTAAGGTTATTTATCGGTGCCCGTACACATGCGACGATAGCGGCTTATTCCAGCTTGGTACCAACACTAGTTATTGGTTATTCGGTAAAAGCGAGGGGAATTGCCCATGATTTATTCGGGACAAGTGAAAACTATGTAATACCGGTCCAGTCACTTATGAAAGAAGATGATATGGTTTTAGCTTTTAAGTGGCTTTTGGATAATGAGGAAAGCATAAGGGATAAGCTGGGTAAATGTATGCCGGCTTATATAGATCAAGCAAAAAAAATAGGATCGATTCTTGATGCAATTCAATCTGAAAATAAGGATAATGAATGAGCCGCATAAAATACGCCACAAAAAATATCGCTTTCGGCTATCTTGGTAACCTTATTATAGGGTTGCTTAATTTTGTCTTGCGCCGGGTTTTCATTAGCTACCTTGGCAATGAATTGAATGGTATTAATGTTTTATATACTGGTATTTTAACTGCGTTGTCAATGGCAGAGCTGGGTATCGGGACGGCAATGAACTATAGTTTATATGCCCCCGTAGCCCATAAGGATATCGAAAAAATAAAATCTTATATGCAGCTTTACAAAAAAGCGTATCTGACGATTGGTTTTGCGATTGCAATACTTGGTATTGCGATTTCACCTTTTCTGCCTTATTTAATTGAAGGTGCAGACCAGTTGTCAACCAGTGATTTAACCTTCTATTATTTCATTTTCTTATTTAATACTGTCAGCACCTACTTTGTTGCTTACAAATTCAGCTTGGTAAATGCCGAACAAAAGAATTACATCCATACTAACACTATTACAATTACCAGGATTGTTACCATTGTCGTACAACTGGTTGTTTTGGTTATGACCCAAAGTTATTACTGGTTTCTGCTTTCGATGGCGGTGATAGAGTTAATGCAAAAGATATATGCCAGTATTTATCTAAACCACCTTTATCCCTATCTGCGCGGTCTAAGGTTATTTGGTAGTTCACCTGGTGTCACACCACTCACCAAGGAAGAAAAAGGTACAGTTATCACGAAAACAAAAGCTTTGATGCTTCATCGAATAGGTGATATGGCAAGGTTGGAATCAGATAAAATAATCATAGCCAAATTCATCAATGTGACAATGACCGGGTTTGTCGGTAACTATAATTTAGTGATTAACTTTGTATCAAATTTTGTCAACGTTATTTTTAATTCAGTAATCAGTAGCTTTGGTAATTTAATCGCGACTGAATCAAAAGAAAAACAATATCTATTGTTTCGGGTTTACCGTTTTTTTGCTTGTTGGATATATGGATTCACCGCCGTTGTCTTTTTTGTTTTACTGTCCCCCTTTGTTTCCTTATGGCTTGGTCAGGAAAAGTTGCTGGGAGCGGCGGTTGTACACATGATGCTGTTGGAATACTACTTCAAAGGTGACCGGCTGGTTCTATCTAATTTCAAAACCGCAGCCGGGGTTTTTGAGCAGGATAAATATCTTCCGTTGATTCAAGGAGCTACCGGTCTCATAATATCTATAAGTCTTGTTCTTAGAATCGGATTGATTGGCGTTTTCATCGGAATGGTGGTTTCCGGATTATTGGCAAATTTCATTCGTCCGTTGATTATTTATCGGGTTTGCTTTAATATGAAAGCAACGGGATATTTTATTGACTGGCTTAAATATATCTCAGTTACAATAATAGCACTACTTTTGTGCAATATGGTAGGACAAATTATAGTAAAAGGTAATCTTAGTATTTTAACATTTATTGTTATGGCATTTATTATTACGGTAATATTTAACGTGATTTTTATCGCAGTATTTTATCGCTGTGAGGAGTTTAAATATTTAACAGATAGGATTAAGGACAAACTAAATAGGAGTACAAACGATGGATAATAAAAACAAAGATAAAGTAAGTATCATGGTCGAAGAAGCGATGGAGGAGTTAAAAAGATACTCATGTTACCGGTTCAAGGACTATACAAAAAGATTTTTTAAAAGGCTCACCGGCCGTTATGTTCCACCACGTGACCACATTAACTGGCCAAGTGGCTTATTGGCTAATGCATTAGTAGCTTATTACCAAAATCATCTAAGCCTGGAAATTTCGCTGGTCATAAAGCACGCCTTGATAAATTATTATAAACGTTTTATCAGAAGCCGTCAGAAATTCCATTATCTTGATAATGTTGTGGCAGGATATGCGTTGATAGATTTACACCAACGGACAGGTGATGAACAGTTTAAAGAAGTTCTTGACCAAATGATAAAATATCTTAAGCAGCACCCGGTTGATGGCGAGGGAAGCTTACCCTACCGCTCGGCTCATAATAATATGCATATTTATGTTGACGCAATTGGAATGATATGTCCTTTCTTGTGTAAATATGGGTTTACTTATGGGGACGCCAATGCGACTAACCTTGCGATAAAGCAAATAAAGAATTTTTGCCGGAATGGAATAGATACCCGTAGTGGACTGCCTTATCATGGATATGAATATAAAAGCCAAACAAGGTATGGTATTATCGGTTGGGGGCGGGCTTGCGGCTGGCTGATGATGGGGATGGTGGACAGTCTCATTCACATGGACAAGAATAATGCCGATTATGATGAAATTAAACAGACTTTCCGCCGCTTGGTCGATAAGGTCGAAGCATATCAACGTGATGATGGATTTTATCCTTGGCAGCTGCCTGCAAGGGAAGGACCTATCGACACATCTGCCACCGCAATGATTTTGTATGCCATCGCCCGGGGAATCGAAAATGATATTTTGATTGGGATTCACCGCTCGCGTCTGCTTAGGGGTTGGGATGCTTTGATAAACGCCGTTGAGGACGGGAAATTATGTAACTGCCTTGCTGAGTGTGGCGGTTTTGGAATATATCCGCAAAAATATGATGCCTATCCATGGTCGCTGGGTCCGGCATTATCTTTGTTCTCGATTAGTATTAAAACCATAAACGAATAAAACTTAAGCACATCATTGCGGACAAAACCCGCAATCTTCAAAGAGGAAGCAGATGGTTATCATCCAAGTTGCCGGAGGATTGGGAAACCAACTCCAACAATATGCCCTGTACCGGAAATTCGTTAGTCTCGGAACTCCGGCTCGGCTTGATGTTTCTTGGTTTGACGAGATTTCGCAGAACAGTATCAAGGCAAGACGTAACTTGGAGCTTGATTTCTTTGAGAAGCTGGAATATCAAATCTGCACCCCGGAAGAAAGGGAAAAGCTGGTTGGGTCAGATGGATTAAGTGGTAAATTACGCCGTAAGCTATTACCATTTACAGTTAGTATTTTTCATGAATCGGAAATATACCATCCAGAAATCTTGACATTTACAGAGAAGTATCTATACGGATACTTTGCTTGTGAAAAGTATTATGCTGATATCCTGCCGAAGCTTCGTGAGGAAATAACATTCAAACCGAGTGATAATCCCTTAAACCCAATTTATGCAAGCAAAATGAGAAAGCCGAATACCGTGGCTGTCCATATCCGTCGCGGTGATTATTTGCACCCGGAAAACCAAACACTTTTTGGAAATATTTGTACTGATGACTACTACAAAGCGGCGATTGACTATATAAGTCAACGATGTCCCGGAGCACATTTTTTTCTTTTTTCTGATGATAGGGATTATATACGCAAAAAATACGCGGACGACAGGTTCAGCCACATCGAATTTAATTTTTGCGATGATAACATTTATGATATGTACCTTATGAGCCAATGCAACCATATCATTTGTGCTAACTCAACCTTTAGTTTTTGGGGAGCGCGACTCAATAAAAATCCGGACAAAATTATGATCCGGCCGGCTCGGCATAAGAATACCCAGCCGATTAATCCAGTGACCCTGCTTCCACTCTGGCAGGGGTGGGTTTTAATTGATGAGATAGGTAATATTTTGAATAAGGATTACTGAGAAAAGCTATTATCAAGAAGGAGATTCAATGAAACCATTATTATGTGTTATTGTACCATGTTATAATGAAGAAGAAGTGCTTGAAGTCACAACTGCTAAGTTGAAAAAAGTAATAGAGCAATGTATTCAAAAGGACCTAATTTGTGAAAACAGCTTTATTCGTTATATAGATGATGGCAGTTCAGATAATACATGGCAAATTATTGAAGAAGAGTGTAAAAAAAGCCTATTGGTAAGCGGTATAAAACTATCTCGAAATTTTGGACACCAAAATGCTTTGTTGGCTGGTATGATGAGTGTTCGTGATGTCGCGGATTGTATTTTATCAATTGATGCTGATTTACAACAAGATGAAAATTGTATTCCGGATTTTGTCAATAAATATATGGAAGGTAATGATATAGTAATTGGAGTGCGAAAAAATCGACAGACAGATTCTTTTTTCAAACGGTTTTTTGCAAATTGCTATTATGGGTTCCTGAATATTTTAGGTGTAAAAATACAGAGGAACCATTCTGATTATCGTTTGATTAGCAAAAAAGCAATGGAATCATTGTCAGACTTTTCGGAAACGGCACTATTTTTGCGGGGTATATTTCCACTATTAGGGTACAAACAAGCCATTGTTTATCATGATGTAGGTAAGCGCACAGCCGGAAAATCAAAATACAATTATCGGAAAATGATTAGTTTAGCCATAAATGGGGTAACATCATTTAGTATTGTACCAATGCGAATAATATCCTTCATTGGGTTATTTATTTTTATGGTTAGCTTGGGGATGTCTGCTTATGTTTTAATTACATTTATAAATGGGGCAGCAATTCCGGGATGGTCTTCGACAATACTGCCAATTTATTTAATCGGCGGAATACAATTACTTTGCATTGGTGTTGTTGGTGAGTATATCGGGAAAATATACTTAGAAGTTAAAAAACGTCCTAGATACATTATAGAGAAGGAAACGACGAAATGAAGTTAAGTTTATTGCTTTATCACAAAAAATCCTATTGGATATGCTTGCTAATTACTATATTGACAACTTATGGCTTTAAGTTGGTCAATTACTCAGTACACTTCGAGGACCTGATGCATGATTTGTATTTTCGCCAAGGTGTAAAAATTAAAGCAGGAAGATGGGCTTCAACTATTTTTGCGGAAGTAATATACATACCTTTTTGGCACACATTTTTAGCTCTTATTGTTATGGTTATAGCTATGGCACTTTTTTCAGGGTTGCTAAAAAAATATTCATTAAATTCATTTGATGACAAAGCATTAATACTTTTTAGTTGTATTGCGGTTTCATATCCTGCGATAAGTACTTATTTTGCTCTTATCCAATCGTCATTTGATATTGCAATACATTTTCTATTAACAGGTATTGGAATATTTTTTATCGGGGAATATGTTTTTGAAAAAAAGCAAATTTGGAATGGTTTGGTTGGCACGATATTCATCGGTACAGCAATATCTATATATGAATATGCAATTATTATATACTTTGTGTTTATGTTTTTACTATGCTTGCTTAGGGAATGTTATGAAATTAAGAAAAAAACAGAGTTAAAAATACTTCTTATTATGGTGGGAAAAATACTTATATTTGCCATCATCGCTCTTTCTATCTGGAAATTAGTCGGAATGGGTTTTCAGAGATTGCATGGGTATAGTATTGTTTCATATTCTGAAGATATGCTTGGTTATGATACAAGCAGCTTGCCCTTAATGGTAAAAGCAATCATAGGTTTTACCATAAGGTTTCCCAGAGGTTATTTAAGGGAGTTATTGCATTCGAAAGACAATATTGGAGCATTTATAGACTATACTAATATTTTTAGTACTGTGTTATTATTTGCTTTGGGTATTTATCTATCTGTAAAGAAAAAAAAGCTAATAATATTTGTATATTCAATAATGACAATTGTTTCTGCGTATGGATTATATTTAATAAGTGCCGAAACTAGTCTGATAAACAGACAAGTGGTCACATCGTCAATTTTCTTTGCCTTTGCAGTATCGTTGTTGTATACAGTTATTCATAAAAAAATCAGGATTATTATTCTTATAGTGGCTGTTTGGATAGTTTTCATTCAGACAAAATATATGAATCAAGTTTTTGAAATGGATTATTTGCGATATCAGAGGGATATAAGTATTATGCAGTCAGTAATCCATGACTTACGTGGAGCGGAACGGGAAAAGCCGCTTGTTGTTGCGGGAGAGATATCTAACATTATTTATGACGATGGAGTTATTTCTCATTTTTCTACCTTTTATTGGGCTCCTTTTGTTATCCAGTTATTTTTTGAAAAGCATGGTTATCAGGTTGATGTGATATCAATTGATGGTGATATTGTAAATGAGAAAGCAAGGGACATGAACTGTTGGCCGACAGATGGATATATAATGGAGTTTGATGAATATATAATTATTAAGCTAGGGGAAGGCCCAAGGAGGTTTAACTAAATTCATGAAAACAAAGTATGTAATTATTGGTGCCGGTGCAGCAGGACTGAGTTTTGCAGCGACGTTGAAGGCTAATAATGAGGATTCATTTATTATCCTTGAAAAAGAAGAAAAGAGCGGGGGATTATGTCGGAGCACTACTTATAACGGTGGTCCGGTTGATATCGGCGGTGGGCATATCCTCGATGTACGAAATAAACCAGCTCTTGATTTTTTGTTTTCATATATGCCTGAAGAAGAGTGGAATACCTACGACCGTAAAACGAAAACGGTTGTAGGCGAATATACAGTGAGTTACCCACTCGAAGCAAATATATGGCAGTTCCCTCAGGAGATGCAACTTGATTATTTGGAGTCAATATCGCAAGTCCAATATCGAAAGAATCAAGTTATGCCGGAGCGGTTTAAGGACTGGGTTTATTGGAAATTTGGCGATATGATAGCTGAAAATTATATGCTCCCATATAATGAAAAACTCTGGTCTCTTGAGGACTTAAATGATCTTGGAACATATTGGCTTTATAAATTACCTGATGTATCATTCCGTGAAACCCTTCTTAGTTGCCTTAATAAAAAACCGAGCGGAGTTTTGCCACATGCCCAGTTTTATTATCCCAAGAAAACAGGATATGGCGAAGTGTTTCTACGGATTGCCGAAACGATGAAAGCACAAATTCAATATAATTATCAGGTCAATCAGATTGATATTGCCTCACTTAAAGTAAATAATGAGTATCAGGCAGATTATATTATCAATACCGCACCGTGGCAGGAGTTTTACGGAAATCTTCCGGAAACACTTAAGAGCCTAATTCGTCACCTGAAATTTACCTCAATTGACATCGACTACTATTCAAATCCTACTATAGATAATGAAACCCATTGGACATATTATGCCGATCTTGACTTGCCATATCACCGGACTATCAACCGTGATAATATTGTTAAGGGGTCAAAAGGATATTGGACGGAAACAAATACTAAACGGCGAAAACAAAGAGGTGAGGTCCATTGGGACAATGAGTATGCATATCCCCTTAATACACATGGCAAACCAGATATAATAAAAAAACTCCTCAAGGAAGTGGCAAAACTCAATATTATCGGGTTAGGCAGATGGGGTGAATGGGAGCATATGAATTCTGATATTGCAGTAATCAAAGGTATTGATTTAGCAAAGAAAATGATGAAAGAGTGAAAAAATGAAAATATTAATTACCGGAATAACCGGTATGGTTGGTTCAGAGTTTTATAAGAACTACAGAAATCAAGGTGCTGATGTCTGGGGTATTGCCAGAAGTAGTGCATCAAGCCGGATGGAAGCAATCCAGGATGCGCGCATAATCCGCGCGGATGTATTGGAGCGTGACGGATTAGAAAAAGTATTTGACAGGATAAAACCTGATCTCGTTGTTCATATGGCTGCCCAAGCATTTAATGGAATGTCATGGGACTGTGAGTATCTTACCCATGATACAAATTATATTGGCTCATTAAATGTTTTGAAATGTGCTCTTAGAAATGGCAAAAATACCAAGGTACTGCTTGCTTGTAGCAGTGCCGAATATGGAGATTTCGACCTGACAGACTGTCCCCTGAAAGAAGAACATGAGCTTCGTCCGGTAACACCATACGGTGTTTCCAAGGTAGGAACAGAATTACTTGGATATCAATACTATTCTAATTATGGTTTACAGGTATATCTGCCACGAATGTTTATCCATGTTGGAACTGGTCATCCCCCGGCGACAGCTATTCAAAATTTTGCCCGTCAATTAGCATTAATAAAAAAAGGCAAATTGGAACCGGTTTTGAGGGTGGGAAATCTTGAGACAGCACGTGACTTCATTGATGTTCGTGACGGTGTCAAAGCAATGCAACTCCTGCTAGAAAAAGGAAAAGCCGGGCAAGCAGTAAATATTTGTACCGGAAGAGCTTATAAGATATCTGAGGTTTTAAGTATTTTAATTGAAATTTCCGGTTTACACGTAGAAGTTATTCAGGATGAAAAACTACTCCGGGCTTCTGATGAACCACTTTTGCTTGGTGATAACAGCAAGATAAAAGCACTTGGGTTTAAGCAAGAATATGAACTAAAAGAAACACTAAAAAGTGTTTACGAGGACTGGATGGGGCGGATATGAAAACAAAATTTAACTCAGTTTCGATTATTTTACCAGCAATAAACGAAACATACTCGATGACCGAAACAGTAAATATAATTTTGAATACATGCAAAAGAGAAGATATTTGCGAGTTTTTTATTGTATTGTGCAGTAAGTCCACTCCTGATTGCGTAAAAACCGCTGAAATGATAAGAGATAGTGATTGCGGTGTACCGGTAGAAATTTATTTTCAAATAAAACCGTTTATTGGAATGGCTTTAAGGGAAGCATTTGAGCTGGTAAAAGGTAGTCACTTTATCATGATGTCAACCGACTTGGAAACTGACCCGAATGTCGTTTCAAAAATGATAGAAGAAGAAAAGAAGAACCCAGACGGGATTGTAACAGTTTCACGCTGGATAAAAGGTGGCGGATTTAAAGGATATTCAAAGATAAAATTGATTGCCAACTATATATTTGAAAAAATGATTGCTTGGTTATTTTTGTCGAAATGTACTGATTTGACATATGCCTATCGGATTTTTCCCACTGATTTGATGCGGTCGATTAATTGGGAAGAGGAAAAACACCCCTTTTTCTTAGAAACAGCTCTTAAACCGATTCGACTGGGAATTCGGCTCGCGGAGGTACCAGGCAAGTGGGAAGCACGGACCGAAGGTGAATCACAAAATAGTTTCTTTGAGAATTTTCTTTATTTCCGGACTGCATTTCGAATCAGGTTTATGAAGAAAGATAAGATTAATGAAATGAAATAAAATCATTAAAATCTCGAATATACTCATTTTCATCATAGAAATTATCTGACAAAACAAGAAGTATGGAATCTGATGAAAAATCGTACATATCCTTCCATATCATCGGTGGCAGATAAACACCAATATGGGGACGGTCAAGTGTAAAAACCTTTTCATCACCGTTTACATCTATGGTTTTCACTTTGCTTGTACCACATACATTGATGAGGCAAAAAGAAGAAGAGCGATTAGCATGCTTACCACGGACAACATCAGGGTCAGAGCCATATATATAAAAAATACGTTTTATGGCGAAAGGAATATCTTTATTATTTTCGACAATAACAAGGTGACCAAGATGGTCGCCTATTTGGGGAAAACT
>Ga0209737_10000183_pt1 | contig 56396 bp, 49 predicted proteins | sample TergutCu122P3_FD_187284 | JGI IMG/M metagenome (GOLD analysis project Ga0209737, IMG submission 187284) | Cubitermes ugandensis P3 segment gut microbial communities from Kakamega Forest, Kenya - Cu122 P3 (SPAdes) (version 2) | ecosystem: Host-associated > Arthropoda: Insects > Digestive system... | reverse complement strand
CGAAGCAATCCAGAAACTGGAACAACCTTGTACAATGCAACGGTGAAAGCGGAAATCTACAACGGGTCGCGCCAACATCCAATGCGCCCTCTCCCCCAACCCCTCTCCCGCAAGCGGGCGAGGGGAGATAGGCGCGCCGCCAACATCCCCGCGCGATACGTCCACGGCACCGTTGACATCCCCGTCGCACAATTCATGAACATGGTGGGCGACTTTGCCGACATCGACGCTGCGAGAGACTTTGCGTCGGCGGGCGGCATCCCGATCACCGGCATCATCAGCGGCGGAAAAGTCAGCGCCATCCGAATGCAACACGTCTGGGTCGAGGCAGCGGTGCCGTATTACCCCGCCAGAGGCGCAAAACCCGCCAGCGTCAGAAACCCGATAGACGCCTGGGTTCCGATAGACACAAGCTTCAAACAATACGACTACCTGCAAGGGCTGGATACGCAGGCAATCGTCAACATCAACGGCGAACAACTTGCAGAAAACTTCATCAACAGCGGCACCGTGAATGAGCAGGAAGGCTGGGTGCAAGGATTAAGCGCATCCATCATCGAACAAGCGCAACAACAGGCGCAACAAAAACTCGAAGCCCACATCAACGGAATGCAGAATCCGACCGTCGGAGACGTCATCGGTGGACGCAAAATCATAAAACAAAGCTACAACGTCTTGCCGAGCAGCCTGCCGTATCAAAAAACGGCCAAAGGAACCACCTTTGCGCAACTGCCCGCCAACCTGCAAGTCAGAGTAAACCTCGGCCTCGGATGGGACAGATACGATCAGAGCTACCTGCAAAGCAAAACCATGCCGCTGTATCAGTTGAACCAGCGCAGCATCACGATCAGCTTCAAACCCGCATCAACCGCGGATGAAAATGCTTTAAGAGCATTGATCCCCGAAAACCTCACCGACCCGAGCCAGTTGCCGAGCTTCTTGCCGTCGAGTATCAGAGTGATTCCCGAAATCAAACGCGATGATGAAGTGTTGTTGACGAGTAACGCACTGGCGCTCGGCGAAGAAATCGACATGGGTTACAGCTTCCAAACGCCGACGCAGAACTACCTCAACAGGAGAGATAGCGTGATAGCAGGAAGCTATCTGGCGTTGGGGATTGTGGGGAGTAATCCGTCGGCGAAAACGTTCGAAAAGCTGAAAGCGAACCTTAAGAAAACAAAGCAGGCATTAGAAGCGGGAACTGAAGCCCAAATAAAAGCGTTAACACGCGAAGAATTATTGGGTGATATATTCGTAAAAGGAGCGCAAGAATATTACGCACAGTATATTGCTCATAGTAAGTCTATGAGCTTGAAATCCCGAACCATGCACCAGCCGATTCCCACGGCAGGGACGTTTGGTTATGAGCCGCACCAGAGAATCCTACTTGGATTGAACCGCGGTATCGAAAAGCACGGTGTTTACATGAATGTGCGAAGCGCACAAATGATTGCGGATCGAAATGGAGACAGTGGAAAAGCAAAGCAGCTCATGCTTCAGGTTGGAATGATGGGTTCTGCGTTGGAGCATCGCGTCCCAGAATTACTGTTTACTGATCCGAGAAGCGCGACAAAACCCGAAGGATTTTCCACAGCAAAGGCTTTTGGTTTGGCGATGGCGCAAGGTCAGAGGATTTACACCATCAACCGGCAGAATCAAGCGCAAGCGCTACCCAATCTTCGGTTGGACTCTTCCGCAATGGACGAGATCAGGAATGCGCTAGCAGCAGGGAAAGAAGTCACGGCACACGCCGATCAATTAACGGTTCCGGGGTTCAGGGGAAGTGGTTATACGATTACCGATCCAGTAACGGGAGAAGGTATTTACAAGATCAGTGGGGGGAAAAATGGAGGGTTTTTTCCATTAAATAAGGACACAATGATCGAGATTTATGACAACTTGGTCAATGTCTTGGCTGTTACCAAAGACGTATATTTCTTGACTGACGGTCTAACAGGAACCCCTAGGCCAACTAACCTTTTAGCGACATTTATTATAGGTGCGCTTGGTTCGGTAATAGAAAATCAAATACAAGGTGCGGCGTGTTTGACGCGAGACCAGGTAGCGTTATTGTTGGGAGCCATGAAAACCATTGACCAACTTGGTCTTATGTCTATTCCAGGGCATACAGGAGTGGTTATTACTGTTGCTCAGTTGATCGCCTTTGCCGGCGTTCTTAATTTTGCATTACAGTTTGTCGCGCTGAATATGGCTGTTGGCGATTGCGATTTGCGCTGAGTCCTAAAAGGGAAACCGAATGTTATCGGACATATTTTTTGGAGGGGTACTTCAATTTATCATCCCAACGATCTTGGTGTTTTATTTCTTAAACAGCGAAGGGGGTAATGATAGATGGTGGAAGGTGAATCCAGAAGTTGATCGAATCTCCACAAGCGGTATGTATTTGTTTTTTATAGGACTTGCTTTTGTTATCAGTATCACGGTGTTTGACCTGCCCGTGGTATGGCGCGGAGCAAGGGGCGGTTCATGGGCTTATCTTGCTGTGACATTGGTAGGCTTAATTGTTTTTGTTATTGGGAAATACATTGCTCGCAAGAAAGCAAGGGGCGGATAAGAAAGCGTAACCTGGACAAGCGAAGCGCAGTCCGGGGATTGCCTCACGCGAAGGCGCGAAGGAAAACAGCCTTGCGAAGGTTGTGAGGGCCGTAGGCTGGGATGGAACGAAGTGGAATCCCAGCAAGCGTAGCCTGGACAAGCGAAGCGCCGTCCGGGAACAAAACCTTCCGACGCGAAGCGCCTCTGGCGTCATTGCGAGCGAAGCGAAGCAATCCAGAAACTGGAACAACCTTGTACAATGCAACGGTGAAAGCGGAAATCTACAACGGGTCGCGCCAACATCCAATGCGCCCTCTCCCCCAACCCCTCTCCCGCAAGCGGGCGAGGGGAGGTCGTAGGCTGGGATGGAACGAAGTGGAATCCCAGCAACAAACATCATCGTCGTCGTCGTCAAAAAACAAAAACGCTGGGATTACGCTGCGCTTCATCCCAGCCTACACGCGCTATGGGAGTTCCGGCTTAGATTTGAAATGTACGGCGGCTGGTTTTTTCTGGGGTGCAAGCGGATCATCCACCTTGTTGGGGCTTGCTGCAACTGCTGTTAGCGTCCTTTCAAAGGCTCTCGCGTGGTTTCTCGGGATAATGGGCCTTACATCTTGGCTTGGAGCTACCGCGCTTCCCGCGCCAACAGAATGCTTTAGCGGAGGGCAGGGGGGATGAACGTATTAGATCAAAATCCCTATATTCTCATTCTTTTTGTGGGGTTGGTTTGGTTCGCAGGAGCGGTTTATGCGATTAAGCGTAACGATAATAGGCTCTTGTTAAGGCTGTCTACAGCCGTTTGTTTTGTTGGGTTTATAGCACAGTTTAAAACTATTAAGAGTAATTTTCAGCTACTAGTCATTTTTGTTGCAGCATACTGTGTTCTTTGGCTTCTCCAATGGGCGATAGGTGTGGTGCGCAGCAAACGTAAAGCGGATAAAGCCGAAGAGCCTTTGGTCGGGAGCCAAAATCCGTCGCATGAGGAATTTCCTCAGAAAGGAGCGAGCCAATGAAAATAACGGAAGAGAACTGGACTCTGCTGAAACAGCATTACCAAAAAACCATCAAAACGGGCGCTTGTTCCATCGGCACGGTCGATGGGCAGGGGATGCCCAATGTGACGCCCATTGGCTCCCTGGTATTAACGGAAAAGGGTCGCGGTTTCTTTTTTAACGTATTCTGCGAATTGTTATCGAGAAACATTGCCAACAATCCAAATATATGTGTTGTATATGTAAATGTTGGCAGCTTCTATTGGCTGAAATCCTTGTATAAGGGTCGATTTGTCCAACCTGTTGGATTCAAGCTGCTTGGAAAAGCCGGTCCCAAACGAGCAGCGACCTCTGAAGAGGTCGAGGCTTTTCGCAGCAGGATAAAGTTGTTGAAACCGCTGAAGGGCTACCGCCTTTTATGGAGCGACCTTTCCTTTGTGCGGGATGTTGAGCTTACAGATTATTTTCCTGTAAACGCCGGCAAAATGACGGGAATGCTGGGATGAGGCGCAGCGATATCCGAGAGTCAGGTATCAGAGGTCAGGAATCAGGGATCAGAAAAACGCCATCTCACGCGAAGGCGCGAAGGAGAAAAGCTCCTCTTCCCGTCATTCCCGCGAAAGTGAGAATCCAGGAAAGCAGCCTTGCGAAGGTTTGAAACGCGCTTTTTGCCGATGCAAAGGTTGGGAAGTTTGAGGTTTGGATGGCTGGATCCCCGCTTTCGCGGGGATGACGGAGTTGTTCTTCGCGGCTTCGCGCCTTCGCGTGAAATCGACCCGTCGCGGTTCGCTGTGCTCACCAGCGACTTATGGGAAACAAGAATCCCCCTCTTAGAACGTGGTTATATTTTTTAAAATTCGGTGGTATGATTGCGGAAGCAATCGGGGACGGTAGAAGAGACGTCTTGGGTTGCAGGCTCGGTAGAGACGAGCGACAAGAGTCTGGTCACGATGTTTTGCCGGATTATCTGAAAATGCAGCGATAGAACATTTTCAGTGTCCGGGTCGTGTGAAACCGTGAGCAGGTTGAGAGACGCAACTCAGGAAGATGTGAGACATGTTAGGAAATTACTTTCCGATTTTACTCCTCATCCTTACAGGCTTTTTGATCGGCCTTTCGATGATTGGGGCGAACCTTCTGCTTTCGCCGCCTCGTCACGATCCCGAAAAGCTGTTGCCCTACGAATGCGGCTTTGATGCGCTGGAAGACGCTCGCTCTCCATTCAACATTCGCTATTATCTGGTAGCGATCCTCTTTATTCTCTTCGATCTCGAATTGGTCTTTTTGCTGCCCTGGGCAGTGGCGTTGCCGGACATCGGCGCAGCCGGGTTTGTGGCGATGTTGATCTTCCTCGCCCTGTTGGGTTTGGGGTTGGTTTATGAATGGCGCCGCAGAGCGCTGGAATGGGATTGAGGTCGGGCACCATGATTTTGACGCCGATTTCACTGACGCCTGACCATCGCATCGCGTCCGACGCGCTGAACGAAAACGTCGCGTCGCAAGGTTTCGTGACGACGACGCTGGACGCCCTTGCTGCCTGGGCGCAAGACGGTTCGATGTGGCCGATGACTTTCGGGCTGGCCTGCTGCGCGATGGAAATGATGAATTCCGGCGCGGCGCGTTACGATCTGGATCGTTTCGGAACGATATTTCGCCCCAGCCCGCGGCAGTCGGACGTGATGATCGTCGCTGGAACGCTGTGCAACAAAATGGTTCCTGCGTTGCGCCGGGTTTACGACCAGATGGCCGAACCGCGCTGGGTGATTTCGATGGGATCGTGCGCCAACGGCGGCGGTTACTATCATTATTCTTATTCGGTGGTGCGCGGTTGCGACCGCATTGTGCCGGTCGATATTTATGTGCCGGGTTGCCCGCCGACGGCGGAAGCGTTGGTGTACGGCATTCTGCAACTGCAAAACAAAATCTGGCGGACGCGATCGGTGAAACGCTCATGAGACCGTCTCTGTCACAACTCAAAAACACCTTGACCGGAATTCTCAGTGAGAATGTCGTGCTCGTTGAAGCGTATCGGGAATTGACGCTGGAAGTGCCGATGGCGCAATTGTCGGCGACGATGCAATGTCTGCGCGACAACCCCGACCTATCGTTTGACGCATTGATCGATGTGGCCGGTGTTGACTATGAAGAATTCACCGGGCGCGACCCGGACGCGCTGCGTTTTGCGGTCGTTTATCATTTGCTGTCCACCCGGCACAACTGGCGCTTGCGCGTTCGCGCTTTCGTTGAAAACGAGGAGGAGCCTGCCGCGCCGTCGATGGCGCCCTTGTGGCCGTCGGCGGACTGGATGGAGCGGGAGTGCTTCGATATGTTCGGCATCGCCTTCGACGGCCATCCCGATTTGCGCCGGATTTTGACCGACTACGGTTTTACCGGCTATCCGTTCCGAAAAGATTTTCCGCTGTCGGGTCATATCGAGATGCGCTACGATCCGGAGCAAAAACAGGTGGTGTACGAGCCAGTGACCATCGAGCCGCGCGACAATGTGCCGCGCATCGTCCGCGAGCCGCATTACGGCGACAGCACGCCGATGCCATTACCTCCCAGTGAGCCGAAAGTCTGAGATGAGCGAGCACCATTACCAACTCAATTTCGGACCGCAACACCCGTCGGCGCACGGCGTGTTGCGTCTCGTCCTGGAACTGGACGGCGAAGTGGTGGTGCGCGCCGACCCGCACATCGGCCTGTTGCATCGCGGCACCGAAAAATTGATGGAGCACAAAACGTATCTTCAAGGGCTGCCATACGTCGATCGTCTCGACTACAGCTCGATGATGGCGAACGAACACGCGCTCTGTCTGGCGATTGAAAAGTTGTTGCAAATTGATGTGCCGATTCGCGCGCAATACCTGCGGGTGATGTTCGACGAACTGTCGCGGATCATGAATCACATGCTGTGGGTCGGCACCTGTGCGCTGGACCTCGGCGCGATGACGGTTTTCCTGTTCGGCGCTCGTGAACGTGAATCCTGTTTCGACATTCTGGAGGCGACGACCGGCGCGCGGATGCACCCCAATTACTACCGCCCCGGCGGCGTTTATCGCGATCTTCCCGACAAGATGCCGCAGTACCAATCGACACTGCGCAGCGCCGAAGAACTGGCGCGGATGAACGCCAATCGGCAGGGAACGGTTCTCGATTTCATCGAAGCGTTTGCCAAGCAGTTGCCGTTGCGCATCGACGATATTGAAACGCTGCTGACCGACAACCGTATCTGGAAACAGCGTACTGTCGGCATCGGCGTGGTTCCCACCGAGCAGGCCGTCGCGCTGGGTTGTACCGGCCCGATGTTGCGCGCTTCCGGTATCGCCTGGGATTTACGCAAGAAACAACCGTACGCCGTTTACGACAAACTGGATTTCGACGTTGCGACGGGCACCGGAGGCGATTGCTACGACCGTTATCTGGTGCGGATGGAAGAATGCCGACAATCGGCGAAGCTGATTCTGCAATGCGTCAACTGGTTGCGCGCCAACCCCGGCCCGGTGATTTCCGACGACCGCAAAATTGCGCCGCCGCCGCGCGCCCAGATAAAGGCCGACATGGAGGCGCTGATTCACCACTTCAAACTGTTCACGGAAGGCTTCCCTGTGCCGGCCGGTGAAGTGTACGCGGCGGTGGAACACCCGAAAGGCGAATTTGGTGTCTATCTGGTTTCCGACGGCGGCAACAAACCGTACCGCGTCAAATTGCATACGCCGGATTTTGTGCATCTTTCGATGCTGGCGGCGATGGCGCCCGGTCACATGTTGTCCGACGTGGTGGCGCTGATCGGCACTTACGATATTGTTTTCGGTTCGGTGGACCGTTAAGAGAGGAATGACGATGCCGCTTTCCGTTTCCACTTGTCAGAAGATCGACAAAGCCATCGCCAAGTATCCGGCAGGCCGGAAGCAATCGGCAGTGATGGCGGCGCTGACGATGGCGCAGGAAGAGCGCGGCTGGTTGTCGCCCGAAACGCTGCGCGAAGTGGCGGAATATCTGGAGATGCCGCCGGTCGCCGTCTATGAGGTCGCGTCGTTTTATTCGATGTACCATCTGAAGCCGGTGGGGCGCTATGTGCTGACCTTGTGCACCAATTTGCCGTGCGCGTTGCAGGGCGCCGATGCGGCGGGTCGCTATCTGAAGGAAACGCTGAAGATCGGCTGGGGCGAGACGACGCAGGACGGCGTGTTCACGTTGCTTCAGGGCGAATGTATGGGCGCCTGTCAGGAAGCGCCGGTGCTGCTCGCCAACCACCAACGGATGTGCTGCAAAATGACGCCGCCGCAAATTGATGCGCTTTTGGTGCAATTGCGCACTGAAGCCGCCCAAAAGGAGCGTCACGAATGAGCGCCTATCTCGATTTTGGCCCCGATGCGGTGCTGCTGGCGGGCTTGACCGGCGATAACTGGCGGCTCAAGGATTACGTCGCGCGCGGCGGTTATAGCGCGCTTAAAAAGATTCTGAACGAACGTATTTTGCCCGAACAGGTGCTTGGCGAAATCAAATTGTCGTCGCTGCGCGGACGGGGTGGGGCGGGTTTCCCGACCGGACTGAAGTGGAGCTTCATGCCGCGCAATGCGCCCGAAAAATACGTGATCTGCAACGCCGACGAAGGCGAGCCGGGAACGTTCAAGGATCGTGACCTTCTGCGTTTCAACCCGCACGCGGTGATTGAAGGAATGATCATTGCCGCTTATGTGATGGGTTGCGCGCGCGGCTACAACTACATTCACGGCGAAATCTGGGAAGTGTATGAGCGCTGCGAAGAAGCGGTTGACGAAGCGCGTGCGGCAGGCTTCCTCGGCTCCCGTATTCTGGGAAGCGATTTTTCGTTTGAACTGTTCAACCACCACGGTTTCGGCGCGTACATCTGCGGTGAAGAAACGGCGCTTCTCGAATCGATCGAAGGCAAAAAAGGGCAATCGCGTTATAAACCGCCGTTTCCGGCCAATGTCGGTCTGTACGGCAAACCGACGACGGTCAACAACGTCGAAACGTTCGCCTGCGTTCCGCTCATCGTCAACAACGGCGGCCAGTGGTTCCTGGATCTCGGACGTCCGAACGCCGGCGGCACCAAGATTTTTTCAATATCGGGCGATGTCGAGCGTCCCGGCAATTACGAATTGCGCCTGGGGACGCCGTTTGCGAAGCTGCTGGAAATGGCCGGTGGCGTGCGCGGTGGTCGCAAACTGAAAGCGGTGATTCCCGGCGGTTCATCGTCGCCGGTCGTGCCGGGGGCGATCATGATGGAGACCGATCTCGATTACGATTCGGTCGCCAAAGCCGGTTCGATGCTGGGATCGGGCGCGGTGATCGTGATGGATGAAACGCGCTGCATGGTGCGTTGCCTGGAGCGTTTGTCCGAGTTTTATCACGATGAGTCGTGCGGACAATGTACACCGTGCCGCGAAGGCACCGGCTGGTTGTCACGCATCATGCACCGGATCGAGCACGGCGAAGGTCGTCCCGGCGATATCGAGGCGCTCGACCGGGTGGCGGGCGACATCATGGGGCGCACGATCTGCGCGATGGGCGACGCGGCAGCGATGCCGGTGCGCAGCTTTGTTAAACATTTCCGCAGCGAGTTCGAATACCACATCGAACATCGCCGCTGTCAGGTAGCCGACCATGTCTGAAACCGTTATCGACAAGAGCGGCTGGCTCAATCTGGAAATCAACGGGAAGCCGGTGCAGATGCCGCCGGGCAGCACGGTGATGGACGCCGCGCAAACGTTAAAAGTATTCATCCCGCACTTTTGCTACCACAAAAAATTATCGCTTGCCGCAAGCTGCCGGATGTGTCTCGTGCAGGTCGAAAAAATTCCGAAGCCCGTCCCCGCTTGCGCGACGCCGGTGTCCGAAGGGATGAAGGTGTGGACGCGCAGCGAAGTGGCGCTGGCGGCGCAGCAAAGCGTGATGGAATTCCTGCTGATCAACCATCCGCTCGATTGCCCGGTCTGTGATCAGGGCGGCGAGTGCCAGTTGCAGGATGTCGCGGTCGGTTACGGCAAGGGATGTTCGCAGTATCAGGAAATCAAGCGGGTCGTGCCCGGAAAAGATTTGGGGCCGCTGGTCTCCGCCGCCGAGATGAGCCGCTGCATTCAATGTACGCGCTGCGTGCGTTTCGGCGATGAAATCGCCGGACAGATGGAGCTGGGCTTGATACGGCGCGGCGACCGTGTGGAAATTGTGCCGTTCGTCGGCGAGACGGTGGAATCGGAATTGTCCGGTAACATGATTGATCTTTGTCCGGTCGGCGCGCTGACATCCAAGCCGTTCCGCTATCAGGCGCGGAGTTGGGAATTGTCGCGGCGCAGATCGGTGTCGCCGCACGATGCGCTGGGCGCCAACCTGATCGTTCAACTCAAACGCAATCAGGTGGTGCGGGTGCAGCCGTTTGAAAACGAAGCGATCAACGAATGCTGGCTGTCGGACAGAGACCGTTTCTCCTATGAAGCGCTGAACAGCGAAGCGCGTTTGACACGACCGCTGGTCAAGAAAGACGGCGTACTGATCGAAGCCGATTGGCAGGAAGCGTTGCCGCTGGCCGCTGCCCGTCTCCAGAACATCATCGAGCGCGATGGCGGCGAGGCGCTGGGCGTGTTGATCTCACCGCACGCGACGCTCGAAGAAGCGGCGCTGATGTCGCGGCTGGCGCGGGCGCTGGGTTGTGACAACATCGACCATCGCTTGCGTCAACAGGATTTTTCGCAAGACAGTAAAAATGTCTCCTGGCTCGGGATGCCGATTGCTGACGTGTCGCAACTGAAAGCGGCGCTGTTCGTCGGAAGTTTCCTGCGTCACGATCAGCCGTTGCTGACGGCGCGGGTGCGGCAAGCAGCGCGGCATGGCGCAGCCATCTCCAGCCTGCATTCCGTGCGCGCCGACTGGCATTTGCCGTTGTTGTACGAAAATGTGGTGCCGCCGTCGCAACTGGTAACGGCATTGGCGGCGTTGGTGGTTGCGGCGCATCGTGAGACAAAAGCGACGCAGGCGTTGCCAGCGGCGTTTAACGAAGTAACGCCAACAGAGAAAGATACAGCCATCGTTCGCACCTTGCTGGCAGCGCCGGAGCGGGCAGCGATTTTCCTCGGCAGTTTTGCGCAGCAACACGAACACGCGGCGCTCTTGCATGCGCTGGCGCAACGACTGGCCGATGACACGGGCGCGATCCTGGGCGTGTTGCCGGAAGCGGCCAACAGCGTCGGATTGGCGTTGACGGGAGCGCAGCCACAAAAAGGCGCGCAAAAAGGCGGATTGAACGCGCGGACGATGCTGGAACAACCGCGCAAGGCGTATGTGTTGCTGCACACGGAAGCGCCGTTCGATGTCGCGCAAGGAAGCGCGGCGCTGACGGCGTTGCGGCAGGCCGATTTCGTGCTTTCGCTGTCGCCGTTCCGTCCGGCGGAAGAGGGCGCATCGCTCAACGCACTGCCCGATATCGTGTTACCCGATATCGTGTTACCTATCGCGCCGTTCACCGAAACCTCGGGGACTTTCATCAACATGGAAGGGCGTGTTCAGTCGTTTCACGGCGTTGCGCCGCCGCTCGGTGAAACGCGGCCTGGCTGGCAAGTGATTGCCGCGCTGGCCGGACTGCTCGATCAACCGTTTGCCGAGACGACGCCGGAAGCGGTGCGCGCATCGTGCGTACCGTCGGCGGACAGCGTGAAAGCGCGTTTGTCGAATCGCGCTGATACCGTGTTGCAGGCGTTGCCGAAAGCGGCGCAAAAAACAGTGGAACGGGTCGCGGCTGTGCCGATTTATCAGGCCGATCCTTTGGTGCGGCGCGCGCCTTCATTACAGCGCACGGCATTGGCGGCGTTGCCGAAGGTGGCGATGAATGCGGCGTTGGCAGCGCGCTTGAACTTGATAAAAGGCGGAGCAGTGCGGATACGGCAAGGCAACCATGCGGGCGAAAACGAGGTGACGGCGGTGCTGTCCTGGATATGCGATGAAACGCTGCCGGCGAATACCGTGCGCTTCGACATGGCGCATCCGTTGACGGCCGGTTTCGATGTGTATGGAGAATTCCATCTGGAGGCAACGCCATGATCCAGTGGTTGGCGGATTTCTTTGGCAGTATGGGTACGCCGGGTCTGGTGATCTGGACAATGCTCAAAATCGTCGCGATTACGCTGCCGTTGCCTTTGTGCGTGGCGTTTCTGACTTTGGCCGAACGGCGCGTGATCGGCGCGATGCAGTCGCGTTGCGGTCCGATCCGGGTCGGTCCCAACGGCATTCTGCAACCGTTCGCCGACGTGTTGAAAATGCTGTTCAAAGAAGTGGTGATACCGGCGCGCGCCAACCGCCTGTTGTTCCGCTTCGCACCGCTTCTGGCGCTGGCGCCCGCAGTGGCGGCCTGGGGGACGATACCCTTTTCGGAAAACCTGTGGCTGGCCGACCTCAACGCCGGTTTGTTGTACATCATGATGATGAGTTCGATCGGCGTGTACGGCATCATTCTGGCGGGTTGGGCGTCCAATTCACGTTACGCGCTTCTCGGATCGCTGCGCTCGACCGCGCAACTGATTTCTTACGAACTGGCGATGGGGTTCGCGCTGGTCGGCGTGATTCTCTTGGCGAACACGTTGAACCTCGGCGACATCGTTCGGCATCAGGCGGGCGGTTTCTGGCACTGGTACTTCTTGCCGCTCTTTCCGCTGTTTGTCGTTTACTTCATCGCGGCGATTGCCGAAACCAATCGCCACCCGTTCGATATGGCGGAAGGCGAATCCGAACTGGTCGCCGGTTTCCACGTCGAGTATTCGGGGATTGTGTTCGCGCTCTTTTTCCTCGCCGAATACATGAACATGATTCTGCTGTCGGTGCTGGCGGCGACCCTGTTCCTCGGCGGCTGGATGGCGCCATTGCCGTTCTTCAATGAACTGCCGCTCTTGGGCGACGGGTTCTTGTGGCTGGCGCTCAAAGTAGCGGGGCTGCTGTTCATCTTCCTGTGGGTGCGGGCGAGCTTCCCGCGTTACCGTTACGATCAGATCATGCGGCTCGGCTGGAAAGTGTTTATTCCGCTGACGCTGGTGTGGATCGTTGTCGTTGCGGTGGCGGTTCGCTGGTCGGCGCTGTTCGGAGGCGGAGCATGAACCGACTGCAACGCTTCCTCAAAACCTGGTTGTTGCTGGAATTGCTCAGCGGACTGGGGCTGACCTTTCGCCGGATGTTCAAACCGAAATTCACGGTACACGTCCCCGAGGAAAAGACGCCGCAAGGCCCGCGTTTTCGCGGCCTGCATGCGCAGCGTCGTTATCCGAACGGCGAAGAACGCTGCATCGCCTGCAAACTGTGCGAAGCGGTTTGTCCGGCGCTGGCGATCACGATTGATATTGCCGAGCGCGAGGACGGATCACGGCGCACAACGCGCTATGATGTCGATCTCAGCAAATGTATTTACTGTGGGCTGTGCATGGAAAGTTGCCCGGTCGATTCGATCGTGTTGACGCGGATTTACGAATACCACGGCGAGCAACACAGCGATTTGTGTTTTACCAAAGACATGTTGCTGGCGATCGGCGATCATTACGAAGCGCAGATCGCCAAAAATCTGGAAGAAGACGCTCCTTACCGATGACCCCATGAGGCTGACCACGACATGAGCTTTTCAGCGTTTCTTTTCTATGTGCTTGCGGCTATTTTGCTGGCGTCCGCTGTGCGCGTCGTGAGCGCGCGTCAGCCGGTACATGCCGCCTTGTCGCTGGTGCTCGCTTTCTTCACGATGGCAGCGTTGTGGATCACGCTCGGCGCTGAATTTTTGGGACTGGCGTTGGTGGTGATTTACGTCGGAGCGGTGATGGTGCTGTTTTTGTTCGTGTTGATGATGCTCGACGTTCGGCAAACCGACAAGACGCCACGCTGGCGGCTGCATCTGATCCCCGCCCTGGCGATTGGCGCCTTGATGTTGCTGGAAATCGTGCTGCTGATCGTGGACGGCGTCAAAACGAAAACCGCGTTGCCCGAAAGCGCCGCTTCAATGGACAAACCGCTGGACAACACGCGCGAGTTGGGAAAACTTCTTTTCGAAGATTATCTTTATTCGCTGGAACTGGTGGGCGTACTCTTGCTGGTCGGAATGATCGCTGCGATTGTGCTGACGCATCGGCAAAGCCGTTTTGCGAAGCGGCAGGAAGTGTCCGAGCAGATCGCCGTCACCCGTGACGACCGTCTGCGGGTCGTGTCCATGCCGGCAGAGGTGGAAGCGGAAGACGCGACCGCTCATTCGCCGGACAAAACAGGAGGGCATTGAGATGCCGGGACTGGAACCGACATTGACGCATTATCTGTTGCTGGCGGCGGCGCTGCTGGTGATCAGTCTGGTCGGCATCATCGCCAACCGCCGCAACGTATTGGTGTTGCTGATGGCGATAGAACTGGTGCTGCTGTCGGCGAATCTCAACTTCGTCGCTTTTTCGGCGTACTACAACGATTTGTCCGGCCAGGTGATGACCATGTTCGTTTTGGCGACGGCGGCGGTCGAATCGGCGGTCGGATTGGCGTTGCTGATTCTGTTGTTCCGTCGCCGCGGCAATATTGCCGTGCAAACGCTTGATGTGATGAAAGGATAGCCGTGATGCTGGCGCTCATTCCGTTGCTGCCGTTGTTCGCTGCGCTGTTCGCCGGCTTTTTCGGTCGTCGTGTGCCGCGTGGGTGGTCGCACTGGGTCTGCTGCGCGGCGGTGGGCATTTCATTCGTCCTTTCCGCCTATGCGCTGTACAAAGTGGTTTTCCTGTGGCCGGCTCTGGGTATTCAGGCCGAGGTTGTCACCTTGTACACCTGGCTTGACCTCGGCAGCACCAAGCTGACCATCGGTTTCCTGATTGATCCGTTGTCGGCGCTGATGATGGTCGTCGTCACGCTGGTATCGTTCCTGGTGCATGTTTACACCATCGGCTACATGAAAGACGACCCCGGTTACGCGCGCTTCTTTTCGTACATCGCGTTTTTCACCTTCTCGATGCTGATGCTGGTGATGTCGGACAACTTCCTGCAAATGTTCTTCGGTTGGGAAGGGGTCGGGCTGGCGTCGTACCTGCTGATCGGTTTCTGGTACACGCGCCCGTCGGCGACCAAAGCGGGAATGAAAGCGTTTCTGATGAACCGCGTCGGCGATTTCGGTTTCATCGTCGGTATCGGCCTCTTGTTCGCGGCGTTGGGCACGCTCAACTTCGGAGAAATTTTTGCGCGCGTTGACGAGCTGAAAGGTTTGGAAGTCTCGTTATGGCCGGGGCTGGAGTGGTCGCTGTTGACCGTCGCCTGCATCGGTCTTTTCGTCGGCGCGATGGGCAAGAGCGCGCAAGTGCCGCTGCACACCTGGTTGCCCGACTCGATGGAAGGCCCGACGCCGATTTCGGCATTGATCCACGCGGCGACGATGGTCACCGCCGGTATTTTCATGGTGGCGCGGATGAGTCCGGTGTTTGAAGGTTCGGATGCGGCGCTGTCGTTCATGATCATCATCGGCGCAACGACGGCGATTTCGATGGCGCTGTTGGGACTGGTGCAAAACGACATCAAGCGCGTCGTTGCTTATTCGACCTTATCGCAACTGGGTTACATGACTGTGGCGCTGGGTGCGTCGGCCTACTCGGCGGCGATCTTTCATCTGATGACCCACGCCTTCTTCAAGGCGCTGTTGTTCCTGGCGGCGGGATCGGTCATCATCGCGTTGCATCACGAACAGGATTTGCGCAAGATGGGCGGCCTGCGACACAGGATGCCGATCACTTACTGGACGGCGCTGATCGGCGCCTGGGCGCTGGTCGGGTTGCCGCCGTTCTCCGGATTTTTCTCGAAAGAACCGATCATCGAGGCGGCGCGTTTTGCGGAAGTGGCGGGACACACTTACGCCTATTGGGCGCTGACGCTGGGCGTATTCCTGACGGCTTGCTACACCTTCAGGATGATCTTCCTGGCGTTCCACGGCGAGCCACGCTATGGAGAAACGTCGCACGGCTCACATAAATCACATAAGGCGCACAAAGCGGCGCACAAAGAACATCATGAGCAACCCAAAGAATCGCCCTGGGTTGTCACGGTGCCGTTGATCGTGCTGGCGGTTTGTTCCGTGTTTGCCGGGATCTTGTTCGTGCAGCCGGTGTTGTTCGGCGATTATTTCGGCGCGGCGATTCGCGGCGATTACGTTGCGCATCCGGCGATGGCGGTTCTGCATGCCGAATGGCGCGGAATCATCAGCTATCTCCTGCATGCGTTCCTGACGCCGCCGTTATGGCTCGCGTTGGCGGGCATTGCGACCGCCTGGTATTTCACGTTGGTGGCGCCGAAGGCAGCGGGTCGTTTGACCCACGGCTTGGGCGCCGTCTTTGGCGTGTTCAAAAACCATTTCTATATCGACGCGTTTTACGAGCGCGTGATGGTGCGCGGCACACATTCCGCAGCGTCCTGGTTCGTGCGCGGCGGTGAGCGGTTCTGGAGCGAAGGCGTGCTGGTGCAAGGCACGGCGCGGCTGGTGCACTGGGGCGCGCAATCGCTGCGCTACCTGCAAACCGGTTACCTTTATCACTACGCGTTTGCAATGGTGCTTGGGCTGCTGGTGCTGATAACCTTGTGGGGAAGGAATTGAACGTGCCGGTGCTTTCATTACTGATCTGGTTGCCGATCATCGCGGGTGTCGCGGTGCTGCTGTTGCAGCGTGTCGATGGCGGACGGCCATCTCGCTGGCTGGCGAATGCGACGGCCTGGCTGGCGTTCTTCATCGCAGCCTACGTTCTTTGTCGTTTCCAATCCGCTTCGGCGGCGATGCAGTTTTCCGAGCGCGCGATGTGGATTCCGTATTTTGGTATCGAATACTCGCTCGGAATCGACGGTTTGTCCGTGCTCTTCATCGGAATGAACGCGCTGATCACCTTGCTGGTGATCGCCGCGCAAAAGGCCGACAGCAAAGGCAGCTATCTGGCGGCGTTGCTGATCACTTCGGGTTTGACCTACGGCGCTTTTTCGGCGCGCGATGCCGTACTGTTCTACATCTTCTTCGAAGCGATGCTGATTCCGATGTATCTGGCGATCGGCGTGTTCGGCGGTCCGCAGCGGAAATACGCCACGACCAAATTTTTCCTCTACACCTTGTTCGGTTCACTGTTCATGCTGCTGGCGCTGTTTTACCTTTACGGCGTTTCGCAAACCTTTTCGATGCAAGCCTGGCACCATTTGCCGCTCAGTCTGTACATGCAACTGATTTTGTTCGGCGCGTTCTTCATGGCGTTTGCGGTCAAGACGCCGATGTGGCCGTTACACGCCTGGGCGCCCGACGCTTACGTCGAAGCGCCGACCGGCGCGGCGATCATGCTGGCTTCGACCAAGATCGGCGCTTACGGTTTTCTGCGGCTGTTGCTGCCGATCGTTCCCGACGCCGCGCAAGTGCTGGCGCCCTGGATGATCGCCTTGTCGTTGCTGGCCGTGATTTATTTCGGCTTTGTGGCGCTGGCGCAAACCGATCTCAAACGCCTGATCGCTTATTCTTCGGTCGCGCACATGGGGCTGGTGACGCTCGGCTTTTTCCTGTTCAACGCCGTGGCGTTGAAAGGCGCGGTGCTGTTGATGGTCTCGAACGCTCTGGTGGTCGCGGCGCTCTTCTTCTGTGCCGATGCGTTGAAAACGCGGATGGGTGATTGTCGCCTGAACGATTGCGGCGGGATCGTCAACGCGATGCCCTGGCTGGCCACCTTGCTGGTGTTCTTTGCGATGGCGAACATCGGATTGCCGGGAACCTCGGGCTTTGTCGGCGAATTTCTGGTGATCCTGGGCGCGGTCGGTTACCAACTGGGCGTCGGATTGCTGGCGGCCACCGTGGTGGTGGTCGGCGCCGCCTATACGCTGTGGATGGTTCGTCGCCTGGTGTTCGGTCCGGTGACGCATCCGTCGGTGAGCGCGTTGACCGATCTCGGGATGCGGGAACGCCTGTTGTTGAGCGTGTTGGCGGCGGCCATGCTGGGATTCGGTCTTTGGCCGCAAGTGCTTCTGGGAATGGCGGACGCTTCGATCACACAACTGCTGGCGCATATGGCGCTGTCCAAACTCTGAACGGCAAAGCCATGACTTTTTCCCTGATACCTCTCCTTCCTGAATTGACGCTGCTGGCGGCGCTGGCGCTGATCCTGCTGATGGTGTCGCTGTATCCCTCCCAGGACGGGACGGCAGCGTATGGCGTGACGCAACTGGCGCTGTGGGTCGCGTTGCTGGCGCTGTGGCTGACGCAAGATTTCCAAAACCCGCAATCTGTTATGGGCGGCATGTTGCTGCGCAATGCGACAACACTGCTGATGCAAAGCGCCGCGTTGTTGTCGTTGTCGCTGGCCTTGCTTTATGGCCGCGCTTCGCTGATCCGGCAAAAACTGTGGAAGCCGGAAACCTTCATGTTGTTCCTGTGTTCGACGCTGGGCGTACTGGCCGTGATCGGCGCCTACCATTTTGTGCCGCTGTTCGTCGGGCTGGAATTGATGGCGTTGCCGCTGTACGCGATGGTTGCGTTGCGCAAAGACGACGCGCTGTCGATAGAAGCCGGCCTCAAATACTTCTTCCTCGGCGCGTTGGCGTCGGGCTTCATGCTCTACGGAATCTCGCTCGTTTACGGCGCGACTGGTTCGCTGGGGCTGTTCGCCATCGCGCAAGTGGCCTCGGGATTCAGTTCCAGCAACACCTTGCTGCTTTTGGGATTGATCTTCATCGTTGCCGGACTGGCGTTCAAATTGAGTGTCGTGCCGTTCCATATGTGGGCGCCGGACGTTTATCGTGGTGCGCCGACCGTCGTGGCCTTGTTCGTCAGCACCGTGCCGAAGCTGGCGGCGGTGGTGCTCCTGTTGCGGCTGATGAGCGGCCCGTTACAATCGTTGATGACCGAATGGCAAGCCATCCTGGCGTTGCTTGCCGTGCTCTCGATGATCGTCGGCGCGGTTGTCGCCATCGCGCAACCCAACCTGAAACGGATGTTGGCGTATTCGACCATCGGACACATGGGGTATCTGCTGCTCGGGGCGCTGGTGGGCACTCAGGGTGGTTTTTCGTCGGCGCTGTTTTATATGTTGACGTACGTGCTGTCCAATCTCGTGGCGTTCGGCGTGCTGCTGTCGATGAACGAAATGTCGGATGGCGATGATAAAAACGCGAACAGTGAAAATGCAAGCGGCGAAAATGCGAACGGTAAAATCGCGTTGAGCCGTGGCAGCGACCTCGAAGATTTCCGCGGTCTTTACCAACGTTCTCCCCTCCGCGCCGTCCTGATGACGCTTGCGATGCTGTCGCTGGCCGGCGTACCGCCGTTGCTTGGCTTTTACGGAAAATTCGCGGTGATCGGCGTGGCGTTGATGAACGGCTTTGTCTGGCTGTCGATCATCGCCATCCTCACCTCAGTCATCGCCGCGTTTTACTACCTGCGCGTCGTGCGACTGATGCTCTTCTCCAACCAGGGCGAAGGGGAGGTCGAGGCGCTTCCGGCGATAGGCGTTATCCCGCGCGCCGTGTTGGCGTTTAACGGTTTTGCGTTGCTGATGCTGGGCTTGTTCCCGAGCGTGCTTCTGGACACAACGGCGCGCGCACTGGCCTGGGCGGGATTGATTTAAAGCGGTAAGCGTAAGGTGGATAAACCGCATAGCGGAGCCATCCACCATATGCAGGGGCGCGATTTATCGCGCCCTGTTTTGCCTCACGCGAAGACGCGAAGCCGCGAAGAAAAAAAGCCCCCGACTTGCCCCCTTTTCAAAGGGGGTGTCGGCGAAGCCGACGGGGGTTTGCAGGGGTGCCCGCCGAAGGCGGGCGGGGGTTTGTTGAAAACCATTTCACCGCAAAGAACGCATAGAGCACAAAGAAAGGTGGCGTCATTGCGAGCGAAGCGAAGCAATCCAGAAATTTTTTTCCGCGGTTTTTCTTTGCGGCTTTGCGCGAGGCCGACTACGCGGGCTGGCGATATCAATCAAACAGAAAAGAAACAATATGAAGCCATTTAATGAAAGGAGCAAGAAAATGAAACATCTCTCCAAACTGATAGCAACCCTCCCGATCGCTCTTGCGCTCTGCTTCGGAACCCCGGCCAGCGCTGGCGTCCCTGTGGTTGACACCATGCACAACCCCGCACAAGTAGCTGAGTTTCTTCTAAACGCTATACGTTGGAAAGACCAGATGGAGCAAATGATCAAAGATTATCAGGCTAAAACCGAATTTCGTTGGAAAGGCGCTGCCGCCACGGATGGCCAGCAGTGGACGAAAAACATGTACTCCCACGGTTTTCAGCAGTTTTTCAACGACATAGGGAATGCAGGTAACGGACACACAAACCCGTACACCGAATCTTTCAGACAAGGCGCAATACTTTATGACCACTGCCAGGGCATTCAGGACTGGCACGAAAAAAGCAACTGCGAAGCGCCGGGGAGGCTTGTTGCGGAACAAAAAGCACAAATGTTAACGGCGATGCGAAAAATCCATCAGCGAACAGAAAATATCGACAGGCTGAGAGAACAAGTAAACACCACAAACGACATCAAGGATTCGGCGGACCTGGCCGCCAGAATACAGGCGGAGCAAGTGGCCATCGAGGCAAACGCCCAGGAAATCCAGATGATGCTCGCCACGATCGAGGCGCAAGCGAAGGTGATTGAGCAGCAGCAGGAGCAGTTGATAATAAAACATTTAGATACGGATCGGACGCTAAAGCTGCGTCAGACCCAGTGGCGATAAAAGAAAAGAAAGGAGAAACCCATGAAACCGTTTAGCACAGTGTGCGTTTGTGTTGCGCTAGTCAGTTTTACTATTGCGGGCTGTGGTAGTGATAGTGAACCTGTTGTAAGCAAAGAAACCAAAGAAGAAGAAAAGAAGGTTGTTTTAATGATGAAAGAGTGCAAAAAAAATGAGGTTAAAAAAGAGGCTTGCAGAGATTGGGCGGAGACACAAATACAACTAGAATACTTAGATAAGGATAAGACGGTAAAGATGCGCCAGACACAGTGGCGATAAAAGAGGAGGGGGGGGGGCAAGAAAGACAGAGAGCCACAAGGGCGAAGAAAGACAGACGAAAGAAAAGTGAAAAATGGATTTTCAGCTATTTAAAATTTTTGGCGGAAGTCTGCAAGGCATCTTGGATATATTTATACTCAAGACGCTCGAAAACGTGTTCGCTGCGTTGACGCCCTTCGCCCTCGCGGCGCTAACGCTTTACGTCGTCACCTATGGGTATATGGTGATGACGGGGCGTATCCCTGACATGATGATGGACGCCATCGGCAAAATAATCAAAATTTCTCTTATTGTCAGCATCGGCTTGACCGCCGGGAATCACGCCGCTGTGGTTATAGACGGAGCCTCCGCTCTAGAAAGTGGCCTGCTGTCTGTATTACATCCTGTCGGTAGCGACTCTGTTCCACCGGGCGACGCTTACGAAATGCTCGATAAAATGGCAGGGAAAGGTTTCGAGAAAGGTGTCATTTTAACAAAGATCGCAGCGCTCTCGGGATTCTTAAAGGGATTCCAGCCTGCGTAGGTTGGGGTAAGCGTAGCGAACCCCAACATTTGGATGGATTCTGCGACTCCGCTTCCCGCCACGCTTCGCTCGCGGCTAAAGGCTTCGCGCAGAATGACGGCTTTTTTTGCGTTCTATGCGTTCTTTGCGGTTAATTGTTTTCAACAACCCCCCGCCAGCCTTCGGCTGGCACCCCCTTTGGAAAAGGGGGCTTTTCTTCTTCGCGGCTTCGCGCCTTCGCGTGAGGTCTTTCCCGGATGGCGCTTCGCTGCGCTCACCAGCGACCTATGCGTTCCGTTCGCAATGACGCCACCTTTTTTTGCGCTCTATGTGTTCTTTGCGGTTCATCTTTTTCAACAAACCCCCGCCCGCCTTCGGCGGGCACCCCCTTTGGAAAGGGGGCTTTTCTTCTTCGCGGCTTCGCGCCTTCGCGTGAGGTCTTTCCCGGATGGCGCTTCGCTTATCCGGGCTACACGGTTTCGTGGTTTTCGTGCTTTTCGTGGTTAAAGGTTTTTCCCTTCGCGGCTTCGCGCCTTCGCGTGAGGTCTTTCCCGGATGGCGCTTCGCTTATCCGGGCTACACGGTTTCGTGGTTTTCGTGCTTTTCGTGGTTAAAGGTTTTTCCCTTCGCGGCTTCGCGTGAAACCAACCCGCCGCGGTTCCCGCCACGCTTCGCTCGCGGCTAAAGGCCGCTCACCAGCGACCTATGCACTTCGTTCTTCGCAACGCATTTCTGATGCCTGCAACCCTCAACCGATCATCCGCCCGCCGCGTCGGCGTTGGTGTGTCGGCAAACGGTTCGTGCTGCCGGCGCTGTTGATGTGGCAGATCGCGCAAGCCAGCGCGTCGGCGGCGTCGGCGGAGGGTGCGGACGGCAGTTGAAGCAATTGCTGAACCATGTGCTGCACTTGTGTTTTCTGCGCTTTGCCGTGCCCGACAACGGCTTGTTTGATCTGGTTCGCGGTGTATTCATAAACCGGCAGTCCCGCCATGACCAACGCGGTGATCGCGCCGCCGCGCGCTTGCCCCAGAAGAAGTGTCGATGTCGGGTTGACGTTGACGAAAACCAGTTCGACGCTGGCTTCGTCGGGATGAAATTCACGGATGATGTGCGTCAGGTCCTGGGCGATGATTCCGAGGCGGGTCGGCAATCCTTCGCCTTCCGTTCGGATGCTTCCGCTGGCGACGTAGGTCAATCGGGAACCGGCGACATCGACGATGCCGAAGCCTGTCACCCGCAGTCCGGGATCGAGGCCGAGGATGCGGCGTGAGGGAAGGGCGGTCATGGTGTTTTTTCTACCGCAAGCGAGGCGTCATGGCCTCTGGCGTCATTGCGAGCGAAGCGAAGCAATCCAGGAATCGGAAGGGTTCGACTTCGCATAGGATGTTATCCCCCATCCCGGCTTTCCCCCGCACGCAGGGGAAGGGGTTTCGTCCTTTTCCCTTGAAAGGGAGGGCTTCCAAGCGCCCTCTCCCCCAACCCCTCTCCCGCAAGCGGGAGAGGGGAGGGTGCTCCTCCGCATTCTTCACGCCTTCGCGTGAGAGGGTGCTTTTCTGATGCCTGATTTCTGACATCTGATTCCTGGTGGTTACGCTTCGTCGTCAATCTCGGCGGAGGTGTAAACGTCCTGAACGTCGTCGAGGGCTTCCAGCGCGTCGAGCAGTTTCTGCATTTTTATCGCGTCGTCGCCGGTCATTTCGACGACCGTCGATGGCGTCATGGTGACTTCGGCGAAGGCGGGTTGCAATCCGGCGGCGATCAGCGCGTCTTTGACGTTCACGAAGGCGTAAGGGTCGGTGATGACTTCAAGGCTGCCGTCGTCGTTGGTGATGACGTCGTCGGCGCCGGCGGCAATCGCGGCTTCCATGATGGCGTTTTCGTCGGCATCCGGTTCAAAGATGATCTGCCCGTAGTGTTTGAACAGAAAGGCGACCGAACCTTCGGTGCCGAGGTTGCCGCCGTGTTTGGAGAACGCATGGCGCACGTCGGCGACGGTTCGCGTCCGGTTGTCGGTCATACAATCGACAATCACGGCTGCGCCGCCGGGGCCATAGCCTTCGTAGCGGATTTCCTCGTAAGAAACGCCTTCCAACTCGCCGGCGCCGCGTTTGATCGCGCGCTCGATCGTGTCTTTCGGCATGTTCTGCCCGTAAGCCTTGTCCACGGCCAGCCGAAGGCGCGGGTTGGCGGAGACGTCGCTGCCGCCCAATTTGGCGGCCACCGTGATTTCTTTGATCAGGCGGGTAAAAATTTTGCCGCGCTTGGCGTCGGTCGCCGCTTTTCTGTGTTTAATGTTTGCCCATTTGCTGTGACCAGCCATCCGGTACTCCTGAAATCAATCACTTATTGGGGGATTATGATACTGCAAAGCAAAGACGGGCGGAAGGTTGCCGTAAAAATGCCGCCCCGCGGGCGGCATGTGGAAGTCCTTATCCTGAAAAATCAGGGTAGTAGTACCCCGGAAAAGCGCACTCCTTCCCGACAGTTGCCCAATCCTTTGTTAGATGTCCACTTGCCTTCAATGCCTTGTGTGGTTGCCGCAATGTCGGAAAGGTTGGCGGTTCCATCGACGACTTTGTTGCTTCCCAAATGGCAGACGTAACTCGCATTATTGATTTTCTGGAAACGGCCTTCTTGGATCAGCGTTCCCCTCATGGTACAAATATGGCCTTCTTCCATGATGAAGGTGTACGTTACTTGGGTGCTTCCCGCCTGTTTCGCAACATTGAGGTGGATTATTTCATAGAAGGTTCCATTGTTTATGCTAGAAGAGCAATTGGAACTTCTGATGGCGGCCATCCCCCAATATTTCCCATCAAGAATATTCTCGGTCAGGGTCAGGCGTTTCAGTTCGAGCGTTGTCGTTACGTCGCCGACGGTATAGAGCAGCGTTCCCGTTGCCGAGGAAGCGGGCGTGAATGTCGCCGTTCCCAGGGCGTTGGTGACTGTGTTTCTGGGAACAAAGGGACTGTCGGTGGGTGCGCCCTGTACCCGGTAGATATTGCCCGTAAAAGAGGTTTTGCCTTTTTCGCGTTCCAGTTGGGCGGTGACCCAATCGGGGTTGCCGGTGGCGGGGTCGTAGATAAAGAAGGTGGCGAATATAAAGTCAAAGCTGTTGCCGCTCTGGACGAAATTGATGCCGAAGCCAGCCTCGTTTGCGGGGGCTTTGACATCCGCCCAGATGTCCGTGTAGTCGATGAACTCGGCTGCGTGAGCCGGAGGCGTCAGCAGAAGGGCCAGCGCAGCAACAGGCGCCAGAACAGCGGAACGGAAAATCGTCAACATGGTCACTCCTTCCTGTAAGGTGGGTCGAAAAGGCGGGTCGAAAATATATATAGATCAGTCCATTATAACTGAAACCTGATCCTGGGTCTCAATAAAAATGCCTGTTCAGTTTCGCCAGGTGAATGATGGTGGTGGCGATTTCTTCGATGGACTTGGCGGTGGTGTCCAGAACCGGAATTCTTTCTCGCTCCATCATGTTTTCGGCGTAGCGGACTTCCTGACGGCAGTTTTCCAGTGAGGCGTAATGACTGCCGGCGCGGCGCTCCTGCCGAATCTGGCTCAGGCGATTGGGATCGATGGTCAGTCCGAACAGTTTGCTGCGGAACGGCTGGAGGGAAGCGGGCAGTTTGTGGTTGGTAAAATCGTCGGGGGTCAGCGGGAAATTGGCGGCGCGAATGCCGAATTGCAGCGCCAGATAAAGGGATGTTGGCGTTTTTCCACAGCGCGAGACGCCGACCAGGATGACTTCGGCCTCGGAGAGATCGCGGGTTTCGGCGCCGTCGTCGTGCGATTGCGAAAAGTTGATCGCTTCCATCCGGCGGAAGTAATCATAGTTGACGCTGTGCGAACGACCGGCAGCGTGAGAGCTTTTCACGCCGAGTTCTTTTTCGAGCGGCGAAATGAACGCCTGAAAGAAATCCAGCGTCAGGGCTTGCGTTTTTTCGCGCAGCTCAAGGTTCATGGCCTCATCGACAATCGACAGAAAGACGATGGGTCTTTGCTGCTCTTCTTCGACCGCCCGATTGATTTGATCGATGGCGCTTTGCAAGTCGTTCCGGCTCTGAATGAAGGGAATGGTGATGCGGCGGAAAGACAGCCCTTCGAACTGGGTCAGCAGGCTGTTGCCGAAAATTTCGACGGTGATGCCGGTACGGTCGGAAACGAAAAAAACACTGCGGCGTGGTTCCATAAGGGTCGTCCTGAGTTTTTGAATAGGGTCGCTAGGTTGGCAAAAGCGCCGACCAGACCGGCGTCAATCCGGCGGGAAGCGGCGGTAAAACGCCCAAGTCGATGTAGCTTTCTTCCGGGTCGTGAAAATCGGAACCCAGCGAAGCCTTGAAACCGTAGAAGCGAGCATATTCGATGAAGCGCTCGCTTTGCTGCGGGGTGTGCGACGGCGAGAATACTTCGATTGCATCGCCGCCGTTGTCGCGGAATTCTTCCAGCAAGCGACGCATGGCCGTATCAGTCAGCGGGTAACGCCCCGGGTGCGCCAGTACGGCCAACCCGCCTGCCGCATGCAGGACGGCGATACTTTCGGCAATGGCCGGCCAGGGCGGCGGCACATGCGCGGGTTTTCCCTGTCCCAGATAGCGGTTGAACGCTTTTTGTTTGCTGGAAACATGCCCCTGTTCGACGAGGAAGCGGGCAAAGTGCAAGCGCGAAATCAGCGCCTCATTGGTCACAAAACGACGGGCGCCTTCGAGGGCGCCGCGGATACCCGTTCGCGCCAGCGCATGGGCGATCGCTTCGGCGCGTTGCCGACGGGCGACGCGAACGGCGGCGAGTGCCTCTTGTAAGACAGGTGATTCCGCATCGAAAAAAAGGCCGACAACGTGAATCGTCCGGCGCTCCCAGAGGGAGGAAAGCTCGACGCCGTTAACGATGCGCAGGGAAGTGCCGACGCTGGCTTGATGCGCTTCGGGAAGCCCGGAAATGTCGTCGTGGTCGGTGATCGCCAGACAATCTACGCCGCGCTGGATCGCTCGCGTGACCAATGCTGCCGGAGTGAGCGTACCGTCCGAAGCGGTGGAGTGGCAGTGCAGATCATAGACAGTCATGGGAAAGCGTCGGGAAATCGCGCCCGAGAAGATGGCGCCATTACGTTATTCTAGCGCCAATAGCGGGATGCCGGGGGCTCGCCCTTGAAAGAAGTTCGACAGTTACTACGCGTGACAACAAAAATAAACTCCGACAAATAGAATTAATTTATGATGTCGATAGTCATATATTATGTGTGTGTCGTTTTTTTGATTCTTTACAATAAATAAATCACACAAAGCCATCATGGTCTTGTCTTGATGACAACAAGGTCGTATGCTACCGGGGAAGACAGGGGTAGAGTGACAACCAATATGTCCGGACGGGGTAACTGAAAAGGAATCTGCAACTTACGCAGGAAAAATATGTCTCAGCGCTTGGGGCAAGTGTCCTGCGATCTGAAGTTGTACTAAAATAACGACATTGCTGACAAGGTTAAAGTAAAACGACATGGCCGGGGGTGCGCGTATGAAATGGTCTGCTTTTCGAGCTTTTGCCAACCGCGTAAATGGCCATCCTATATACAAAATACAACAGGGGAGGAGATCATTTCATGAGGACGGGGTAAACGGTTGGTTATAAAACATTTTAATTAACATCCTATTTTTTTGGAGAGGACATTATTGTGAAGACAACAGACTTTGTATTAAACCCGCGCGAAATCCGGTTACGTCGAGGACTGAACCAAGAGCGCTTCTGGTCGCAAATCGGCGTAACGCAGAGTGGAGGCTCGCGTTATGAAAGTGGTCGGACGATGCCGAAACCGGTTCGTGAACTGCTGCGTTTGGTTCATGTTGAGAGAATCGATTTGACCCAGATCAAACGTGTTGACTACGAAATTATCAAGCATCTGAAAACAGCGCAACCCGATCTGTATCGCAGTCTGGGACGTACTGTCAAGAGCAAGTGGAAGGACTACGAATCTGACGAGTCCGGTGCTGACGAAGAATAATTAGCTGTTTTTGGGAAAGTACCTCGAAGCGCGTCGCGCTGACGCGAGGCGCTTTGTTCGGGCGTGATATCGGTGATATCGCGCCCGAGTTTTATCTGGGAGCTGGGAAAGGGATGGATTCTTCGGCTTCGCTCGCGGCTAAAGGCTCCGCGTGAAATCGGGTTCCCAATTCCCCATCCATGATCCCGGATTGCGAGTAAAATATTTCTATCTGCAATGACCCCTGGAGCCACCCAATGAAAGCCATGACGCGAGTTCTTCCTTTCGAGCAGTTGCGCATGACCGATGTCGAAAAAGTCGGAGGCAAGAACGCATCACTTGGGGAAATGATCAGTCAGTTGACGCAAAGCGGCATTCGGGTGCCCGGCGGTTTTGCGACGACGGCGGATGCTTTTCGTGAGTTTTTGGAAGCCAACGATTTGACTGCGGCCATTCAACAGAAGCTGGCCGGTCTCGATGTCGAGGATGTCATCAAACTGGCGCGCGTCGGTCGGGAAATCCGTGAGATGGTCGCGTCGGCGCCGTTTCCCGCCGCACTGGAGCAGGACATCCGGGCGGCGTATGCGGCGCTTTCCAAAGACCAGCCGGACGCATCGTTCGCCGTGCGTTCGTCGGCGACCGCCGAAGATTTGCCGGATGCGTCGTTCGCCGGACAACAGGAAACGTTCCTGAACATTCGCGGCATCGATGCGGTTCTCGACGCTATTCGGGAAGTGTTTGCATCGTTGTACAACGATCGCGCGATTGCTTATCGCGTGCATCAGGGTTTCGCGCATCAGGAAGTGGCGTTGTCTGCGGGGGTGCAGCGGATGGTGCGCAGCGATCTGGGCGCGGCCGGCGTGATGTTCACGATGGACACCGAGTCGGGTTTCGATCAAGTGGTGTTCATCACTTCGGCGTATGGCTTGGGCGAAACCGTGGTGCAGGGCACCGTCAATCCCGACGAATTTTATGTTTACAAACCGAATCTGGAAGCGAACCGGCCTGCGATCCTGCGCAAAATCACCGGCAGCAAAGCGCTGAAAATGGTGTTCACCGACGACAACGCGGCAGGGCGCTCGACAAAGACAATAGAAGTGCCGGAAATACAACGTTTGGGGTATTCGATCAGCGACGCCGAGATCGAAGAACTGGCGCGTTTTGCGATGAAGATCGAAGCGCACTACCAGCGGCCAATGGACATCGAGTGGGGACGCGACGGCATCGACGGCAAACTGTACATTTTGCAGGCGCGCCCGGAAACGGTGAAATCGCGCGAAGCGAGCGGCGATAAATTGCGCCGTTACCAGATTGAAGGCGACGCCGCCGTGTTGACCACCGGCCGCGCCATCGGACAGAAAATCGGGAAAGGTCACGTGCGCCTGGTGAAATCGGTCACCGAAATGGATCGCGTCCAGAAGGGCGATGTTCTGGTGGCCGACATGACCGACCCCGATTGGGAACCGGTGATGAAACGGGCGGCGGCGATCGTGACCAATCGCGGCGGTCGCACCTGTCACGCGGCGATCATCGCGCGTGAGTTGGGGATTCCGGCGGTCGTCGGTTGTGGCGACGCGACGCAAATCTTGAAAGAAGGAATGGAGGTTACCGTTTCGTGCGCCGAAGGCGACACCGGGAAAATTTACGAAGGACTTCTCGATGTCACCATTCATGAAGTGGCGCTCGACAAAATGCCGGAACCGCCGGTCAAACTCATGATCAACGTCGGCAATCCTGAATTGGCGTTTGAATTCCGCCGTTTGCCGAACGAAGGCGTCGGTTTGGCGCGTCTCGAATTCATCATCAATCGCAATGTCGGCATTCATCCGCGCGCGCTGCTCGAATTCAACACCTTGCCGGACGAATTGAAGCGCGACATCCGCCATCGAACCGCCGGTTACGAAAATCCAGTCGAGTTCTACATCAGCAAAATCGCCGAAGGCGTGGCGACGATTGCGGCGGCGTTTGCGCCGAAGAAAGTCATCGTCCGAATGTCGGACTTCAAGTCGAACGAATACTTCAACCTGCTGGGCGGCAACCATTACGAACCGCACGAAGAAAATCCGATGCTTGGATTCCGCGGCGCTTCGCGTTACATCTCAAAAGAGTTTTACGACTGCTTTGTGCTTGAGTGCAAAGCATTGCGGCGTGTTCGTGACGACATGGGATTGACCAACGTCGAGATCATGATTCCGTTCGTGCGCACCCTCAAAGAAGCGGAGCGGGTCGTCGAATTGCTGGCTAAAAACGGATTGGAACGCGGCAAGAACGGATTGCGGTTGATCATGATGTGCGAACTGCCGACCAACGCGGTATTGGCGTCGCAATTCCTCAATCACTTCGACGGCTTTTCGATCGGCTCGAACGACATGACCCAACTGACACTGGGCGTCGATCGCGATTCCGGCGGGCCGATTGCGCCGACCTTCGACGAGCGCGACGACGCAGTCAAAGCCATGTTGACCATGGCGATTTCGGCGTGTCGCGCCAAAGGCAGCTATGTCGGCATCTGCGGACAGGGGCCGTCCGACCATCCCGATTTCGCACAATGGCTGGTCGAACAAGGCATCGAAACCATTTCACTGAACCCCGACACCGTCGTCGAAACCTGGCTGGCGTTGTCCAAAGCGGCGGCGCGTTAGGAACCAGAAAAAACTTAACCACGAAAAACACGAAAGACACGAAAGGCGTCTCACGCGAAGCGGCGAAGAGGAGTATTCCCCTCTCCCGCATGCGGGAGAGGGGTGGGGGAGAGGGTGTAGGACGTAGGACGGATAAGCAAAGCGCTATCTGCTAAAAATAGAGAGTGCAAGTGCCCGCGTTTTTATGGATTCTGCGACTTCGCTTCGCTCTGCGCAGAATGACGGCGCTCTCTTTGCGCTCTATGCGTTCTTTGCGGTTAAAGTGTTTTTGAAAAAATGAATCGACGATGAAAAACACGCCACGCCTTCCTATCGTCTTGCGTCGTTCACGGCGAGCAGCAATGTGGTTTGCGCTGCCGACAGCGGCGACGGCCTTGCTGTTATGGACATTGCCCTGGCCCTGGTGGGTGCTTTTGGTCGCCGATCTGGCGCTGGTGGCCTGGGCGTTCTGGGCATGGCGGCGGCTGATGCCGCAGGGGCTGCCCGGTGGTGTCGAAGCGTTGACCTTGAGCGCCGACCGGCAACTGCGTCTTTATTTTGCCGCGGGTGTTGCCACTGGCTTTTCCAACGAAACGGCGGCGAACGCTTCGGCTCCTGAAGACGGGCTGCCGGCGCAAGTACTCGACAGCACCTGCCTCGGCGACACTTTCCTCACCCTTGTCTGGCGCAGTGAGACATCATCGCATCGTTTGCGCCGCTTTAAAGCGCCATCACGAACACTGTTTCTGCTGCCGGACATGATGTCCGCCGATGATTGGCGGCGCTTGCGTGTGCTGTTACAACACGGGAGGCAGGAATCAGGTCTCAAGGGTCGGGGAAATGCTTGATTGGATATGATGGGATGGATTGCGGCTTTGGCCTCACAAACCGGCAAACGCCATCATCCTAAAAACCTCAGTTGGACGTGCGCTCACCCAGAGGGTGAGCGCTGAGAACGGCTCCAAAGTAAGCTACTACGCGGTTTTCCATAGGTTTACAAGCGGTCAACTGAGGTTTCTAGGATCATTGTAGTTGCCGGTTTGAGAACAATATCGTCATGGGCTGGACAAACTTGGCTATTCATCCTAAAATCAAGCTAGATGTTTTTTTTGGGGTCTAGCTATGTTGAGCGTTCCATTGGCTGAAGCAAAGAATCGTTTGTCGGAGCTGGTTCTTCGTGTTGAAGGTGGTGAGGACATCGCCATTACCAAGCGCGGCAAGCCCATGGCGCGGTTGGTTCCTGTGGCTGAACCCGCCTTGAACCGGCGAGCCGAGGTTGCTGAAGTTTTCAAACGCCTGCGTTCGCTGTCGTGCGGAATGCGGTTGGAGGGCGATTTGAAAGCCATTGCGCGCGAGGGGCTGGATTGAGATGGCTTTCGTTCTCGATAACTCGGTGGTTTGCGGCTGGATTCTGGAGAATCAGGCCACGGACTACAGCGCTGCTATCGCCAGACGGTTGGAACAGGAGCGCGCGGTTGCGCCGCTGTTGCTGCGGCTGGAGATCGTCAATGTGTTGCGCACCGCCTGCAAGCGTCAGGTTATGATCGCCAGTCAGGCACAGGAATTGCTGGCGCAGTTTTCTCTGTTGCCTATCGAAATCCATTCCTATTCTTCCGAGCCCGGTCTGCTACTGGCACTGGCGCTGCGCTACGATCTGACGAGCTACGATGCCGCTTACCTCGAACTGGCTTTGCGCATGCAATTACCCATCGCCACGCAAGACGTGGCGCTTGCGGAGGCAGCGCGCAGCGCGGGTGTTGGTGTGGTGGCGCGCGGATAGCGCGTTGCTGAGATTCTCTTGTAAAGTCAATTTGTTGGCGAGTGTATTTAAACTAAATTATCACTGTTCCGGCAAGTACACCCGCCACCACAAACAGCCCGCCATACAGTGCTTCGAGCCGGACGGTGCGCAATAGAACGTCGTTGAACGCCAGGCCGGGAGCGGTGGTGTTGAATGCCTGCCAGGTGCGCCAGGCAAACGGCAGCGCCAGCATCGGCAGCAGGAACCAGGGCGAGAAGGCGGTGAGGGTGCCGAGCAGGATGAACGGGAGAAAGATCATCGCTGCGTAGCAAAACCGCGCGCCGGACAGTCCCAGCGCGACCGGCAATGTCCGGCGGCCGGTATTTTTGTCGTGTTCAATGTCGCGGTAGTTGTTGACCAGCAGCACGGCTGCCGCCAGCAGGCCGATGGCGCAGGCGACCGGCCAGACGTACCAGGGCAGGCTGTGCGTCAGCAGATAGACGGTGCCGTTGACGGCGACCATTCCGAAGAACACGAAAACGGCGATTTCTCCCCAGGGGGTGAACGCGATGGGACGAAATCCCGCCATGTAGAGGATCGCGGCGATGATCGACAGGACGCCCAGCGCCAGAATGATCCAGCCGTGCCAGATGACCAGCGGCAAACCCAGCAGTACGGTGATGCCGACGCAGATCATCAGCGCGGCGCGGATCTGGCGGGCGGTCAGCCAGCCGTTTTGGGTGGCGCGCGGGAAGCCGACGCGCGCGCCGGTTTCAGCGCCTCGGTCGGTGTAGCCAACGTCGTTCTGGAGGTTGGTGATGACTTGGAGCATGATCGCGCACAGTAGCGCCAGAACCAGCGTCGGCCAGTGCAGGGTGTGCTGGAAGGCGAACACCAGCGCGGCGGCAACCGCGACCGGCACGGCGGCGAGCCAGAGCGTGTGAGGCCGTATGGCGATTTTCCAGGCCGCCAGAGAACCGGGGGTGATAGGTTGATCGGATGACATTAGGAAAAACGACTCCCTTTAAACTCAAAAAAACTTACCGCAAAGAACGTAAAGAAAAAAACGTCATCCTGCGCGAAGTCGCAGGGCGCAGAATTCATGCTACGGTGACGTTGCAAACCCCCGTCGGCTTTGCCGACACCCCCTTTGAAAAGGGGGCTTTCCTTCTTTGCGGCTTCGCGCCTTCGCGTGAAAGACTTTCGATCAAATTTTTTCGTGTCTTTCGTGGTCAAAAACTTTCCCGGGTTCAAAACTACGGCTGAACCGGCGCGAACACCATTTCACCACCGGAGCGCAATTGCAGCGTCAGCGTTTTGTCGTCGATCCGGTAACGTTCGACCGTGCGCAGGCCGTCGAGGAAATTGCGGTCGAGGGAATCGGCGGGGCAGAGCACTTTGGTCATGGCGATCGGCTCGAAAGTCAGGAGGTCGTCCTGAATACGGTAAACCGTGCCGCCGCGGTTGCAGTCGGCACGGATCGCCAGACGGTTTTCCTCCTGAAAGGTCAGCGTGTAGTGCGCCGGAGCTGCGGGTGCGAGTTGCGCGTCGCTTTGCTGGAGACTTGGTTGGGTACTCAGTTGGGTACTCAGTTGGGTACTCAGTTGGGTACTCAGTTGGGTACTCAGTTGGGTACTCAGTTGGGTATATTGCCATCCCCACACGGTCTGCCGGAATGGCAACGTTACTGGAGCGGGCGCGGCACTGGTTACACTGTCGGCTGGCGAAGGCGCAGGGGCGGGTTCTTTTTCAGTGGTGGCCGGAGTACAGGCTGTTAACAGCATCGCCAGCGCGGCAATGAAAGCGGCGACAAAAGGTGGAAATGGCTTCATGACAAACCTATCGAAAAAATTAAACCTGAAAACCTCAGTTGATCGCTTATAAACGATGGGAAACCATATGGTAGCTTGCTTTGAAGCCTTTTTCACCACTCATTCATCCATTGGGAGAGTATGCCACGCGCTCTCCAGCATTGGTGAGCGTGTCCAACGAAGGTTTTTGGGTTAAATTATCCTAAAAACCTCAGTTGGGCGTGCTCGCCAGTGCTGCGCCCGCTGTGCCAGGCAAGGCGCGAGACGACGCGGGCTGCCACCCCGCGAGGAGGAGCAACGCAGCATGGCGCGGCGGACGTAGTGCTGGAGAGCGCGTAGCGCACTTACCCAAAGGGTGAATGGTGAAAAAGGCTCCAAAACAAGCTACCATGCAGTTTTTCATAAGTTCACAAGCGGTCAACTGAGGTTTTTAGGATTATCGCTTGCAGGGCGTTGTTGTATGCTCGGCGGCGCGATGGCGCCATTTATCGCTTTATTGACATTTTTTCAATGGTTTATGCTACAACGAGTTCTGTCTTTTAACGAGCACGAAAGATGCCATGTTTGAACGGCGGCGCACAATCCTGAAAATGCTGACGGCGGGCGGGGTCTGGATGACTGCCGCGTCCTGGGGTGTTGCCAGGGCGCAAAGCAGGAGAGCGCCCGCAAACGAGGAGAGGAAACCCGAGCCACCGACGATTGCCGCTTCTTCGGATTTGCAACCATTGCTGGCGGAAATCGTCGGCGGTTTTGAAGCCGAGACAGGGATGAAGCCGCGGATCGCCCTGGGTACGGCGCGTTATTTTTATTCACAAATTCTGGCAGGGGCGCCGTTCGAGATGTTTTTGTCGTCCGATGAGGCACTCGTCACGCAGTTGGTCGATGCTGACAGAACCGAAGGGCGCGGTGACGTATATGCAATAGGCCGACTGGCGTTTTATGTTCCTTCCGAATCGCCGTTGAAAGCCGATAATTTCCTGGGGGACATACGCTCGGCGTTGCGCGACGGTCGCTTGCAGCGTTTTGCCATCGCCGATCCCGTAGCCGATTCCTATGGTCGTCTGGCGGAAGAAGCGTTGCGCCGTAAATTGGTGTGGGAAGAAATACAACCGTTGTTGGCGATCGGCAGCGATGTAACGCACACGGCGCAAATTGCCATCAGCGGCGCGGTACAGGGGGCGCTCGTCGCCTATTCGCAGGCCGGTCAACTGATGGTGGCGCGTGGCGGAAAATGTTCGTTGGTATCGGACACGCTGTGCGCTCCGCTGCGCGAGCGGATGGTGCTGCTCAAAAATGCCGGCGATACTGCGCGCCGGTTTTACCGATACATGCTGAGCGATAGAACCAAAACGATCCTGAAGCGTTACGGCTTTCTGATTCCTGCAGGGTGATGGTCAGGAATCAGAGGTCAGGGATCAGAGGTCAGAAGTCAGAAACCAGAAATCAGGAGCCAGATACCCCGTCTGCGCGAAGGCGCAGGACGCAGAATAAGAAAACAGCTAACCTTTCCCGATGGCGGTATTTTGCTTGACTGAGTTGCGACCGGTCTATATACTGGTCTAGTCGCCTTGCAGGAGAACTACCTCATGAATATCGAAGTCGGATCGTATGAAGCCAAGACGAGGCTGCCGGAGTTACTGCGCGGCGTTCGTGCCGGCAACCGCTATACCATCACCCTGCGGGGTGAAGCCATCGCCGATCTGGTGCCGGCGGAAGAAAGCAAGCACTCGGACGCTGCGGCGGCTGCCGATGAAATGCTGGCGTTCATGCAAACCCGCAAGCCGGTGAGCGGTATCGATATCAAGGCACTCATCAACGAGGGGCGGGCGTGAGTTTCGTTCTGGATGCTTCCGTGGCGTTGCTTTGGTTGGCGCCCGATACCCACCCGGCAGGGACAAAGTATGCAGGTGCAGTTTTGGAAACGCTGAAAGCGTCGCAGGCTCTGGTGCCTTCGCTTTGGCCGCTGGAAGTGGGTAACGTCGTCACCAAACTCGAAGCCAGGAAAATGGTGACCGAAGCCGACTCGCAGCGATTCATTGCTCTTCTGGAGCGGCTCAACATCGTGACTGATCCGGCGACAGCCGGACGTGCGCTCGGCGATACGCTGAATCTCGCTCGTCGATACAAGTTGTCGGTGTACGATGCGGCCTATCTGGAACTCGCCTTGCGTATGAACACTCCGCTGGCAACGCTCGATGCCGGTCTGGCGAAGGCGGCATCGCTTGCGGGTGTTCCGGTCTTTGGCCGTTCTGTAAAATCGGTATCGTCGCCTGTATAGCTTAACGGTTGCGGATGTCGTCGATCCGCATCTGATCGTAGATTTCAAAAGGCTGGTAAATCCACGGGCTGTCGGGCAGGTAGTCGATCCAGTAATCGGGTTTGAAGATGGAGCAGGCTTTCCACCACAGCACGGCGGTTTTGATTTCTTTGATGTTGGGGTAGCGCTGCGGTAGCGTTTCGACGACTTTTTTCAGTGTGACCCCGGAATCGACCATATCATCGACGAGCAGGATACGTTCGCCGAGGCGCGGCGAAGTCATCGACATGTGTTCGGCGACGACCAGTTCGCCGCGCACAGTGCCGTCGTCTGCGGTATAGGAATGTGTGGCGAGAATCGCCAGCGGCCGTTCGTAGATGCGCGACAAGACATCGCCGATGCGCATGCCGCCGCGCGCAACGCAAACGATTTGATCGAAAGACCAGCCCGACTCGTGCACTTTCAGCGCGAGTTGCTCAATCATGGTGTGGTACTGCGGCCAACTGATGTTGAGTTTTTCCGGCATTTCGTGGCTTCGCGTGAGATAGACCCGTTGGGGTTCGCAGGCTCACCCCAACCTATCTTAGTTATAGACCCGTTGGGGTTCGCAGACTCACCCCAACCTATCTTAGTTCTCGAATGGATGATGCACCAGAATGGTCTCGTTGCGTTCCGGCCCGGTGGAGACCATCGCGATCGGTACGCCGGTCAGCGCTTCGATTCGCTTCAGGTAAGCGCGTGCATTGGCGGGCAGCGCATCGAAGGTTTTGATGCCGACGGTGCTCTCCGTCCAGCCGGGGAAACGTTCGTACACCGGCACGCATTGCGCAACGGCGTCGGCGCCGGTCGGAATCAGATTAACCGGTTTGCCGTTGATGGTGTAGCCGGTGCTGATGCACACTTCGTCCATTCCGTCGAGCACGTCGAGTTTGGTGATGCACAAGCCGGTGACGCCGCTCAGTTGCAGCGAACGTTTCAGTTGCGCGATGTCGAGCCAGCCGCAGCGGCGCGGCCTGCCGGTGACGGAACCGAATTCGTTGCCGCGTTTGGCAAGCCCGGCGCCGATGGAATCGGTCAGTTCGGTCGGGAAAGGACCGGTGCCGACGCGGGTGGTGTAGGCTTTGACGATGCCGAGGATGTAATCGACCGATCCCGGGCCAAGACCGCTGCCGGCGAAAGCGTTACCGGCCAGGCAGTTGGAGCTGGTCACGAACGGATAAGTGCCGTGGTCGATATCAAGCATCGCGCCTTGCGCGCCTTCGAAGAGCAGCGAATCGCCTCTCTGCCGCGCTTCGTACAGCAACGAAGCGACATCGGCCACCATCGGCGTGATTTGTGGCGCCAGCGCCAACATTTCATCGCGCACTTGCGCAAAAGGCAGCGGCTCACGTTTGTAGTACTGGGTGAGCAGGAAGTTGTGATACTCGGCGAGTTTTTCGAGCTTGGCGGCAAAAAGGTCGGGGCAGCACAAATCCTGAACCCGTATGGCGCGGCGGGCGATTTTGTCCTCGTAGGCGGGGCCGATGCCGCGACCGGTCGTCCCGATTTTGCCATCGCCCATCGCCGATTCGCGCGCCTGGTCGATCGCCACATGGTAGGGCAGCACCAGCGGGCAGGCCGGTGAAATTTTCAATCGGTCGCGCAGTTGCAAACCGGCGGTTTCCAGTTCGCCGATCTCCTGCAACAACGCCTGCGGCGACAGCACGACGCCGTTGCCGATATACACGGCGACGCCCGGATGCAACACGCCGGAAGGGATGAGGCGCAGAATGGTTTTTTTCTGACCGATCACCAGCGTATGACCGGCATTGTGTCCGCCCTGAAAGCGGACGACGCCCTGAGCGCGTTCGCTCAACCAATCGACGATCTTGCCTTTGCCTTCATCGCCCCATTGCGTACCGATAACGACTACATTCTTTCCCATGACGACTCATGCCTTTCTTTGAAAGCCAGAATTACGGTGAATATTATAGTGGAGTGCGTAAATTTTTAAGCGAAACCAAGACTGCCGTCATTGAAACATCACCCACAACAGTACGCCGGCGACAATCGAGATCAGCCCGATAAAACGCAACTGGCCGTCCGAGAAAGCAATGATCTTGCGAAAAATCTCGCGCCATTGCGCGGGGGCGAGGAAGGGCAGCAGCCCTTCCAGAATGCACAGCAACGCAATCGCCAGCGCCAACGTTTTCATGGTTTCCGAAGACCGCGGTTAGCCGCGATCAGGGCTTGCCGTTTCTATAACGTTTGAAATAACGGAAGAAATCCGAAGAGGGATCGAGGACGAGAGCATCGTTCCTGCCCTGGAAGGTCTCCTTGTAGGCTTCCAGACTGCGGTAGAAATTGTAGAACTCGGCGTCGGCGTTATAGGCTTTGGCATAAATGGCCGTCGCTTCAGCGTCGCCCTTACCCTTGATCGTCTGCGCTTCCTTGTAGGCTTCGGCAACGATGACCTGACGCGCCCGATCCGCTTCCGCCTGAATTCTTTCCTTCTCAGCGGCGCCATCCGCACGCGATTTATTGGCAGCTTGCAGACGTTCCGCCCGCATCCGGTCATAAACGGAGGTGGTGACATCGGTTGGAAAATCGACGCGCCGCAAACGCACATCGACGATTTCGATACCGAGCTGTTTGGCAAATTCGTTGGCGTTCAATCGCGTCGCGGCGGTGATCTTGTCCCGCTCCGAGGAGATCACATCATGAATCTTGCGCAGGTTGATTTCGTTCACCAGATGGCCGCGCACGGTGCGCTCAAGACGCTGTTTCGCGCTCTCTTCGTCGCCGGCGACGCTACGGTAGTATTGACCGACATCGGTGATACGCCACAGAACGACGAAGTCGATCAGCAGCGGCTTTTTCTCCGAAGTCATGATGTTGTCGCTGTTGACACTGGTCATCGTCATGTTGCGTTTGTCGTAGAAACTAACGTTCTGGATCAACGGCCATTTGAACGCAATACCGGGGTTGACCTGGGTGCTGACGATTTCGCCGAACTGGAATTTGATCGCGTACTGGCGCTGATCGACGGTATAGACGACCTGCGAAAAGACCAGAAAGAGGGCGACGAGAATGGCAAGGAAAGTCGAAAGAAATTTCATGGCGGCTCTCCGGATTAGCGGTTGCGCAACAGATCGCGGTTATTGCGACCGGTTGCTTCGGAAGGGGTTACGGGGACACTTTTGTCGTCGGCAGGCGGCGCGACAGAGCGACCAGCCGTCGAGGACAAGGTCGGCAAGGCCGCTGCCGATTGTTGCAGCAGTTGATCCAGCGGCATGTAAAGCAGGTTGTTGCTGTTTTGCTGATCGATCACGATTTTGCTGGTGCTCGTCATCACCGCCTGCATCGTGTCGAGGTACAAACGCGTGCGGGTCACTTCCGGCGCTTTTCTGTATTCGGCGAGCTGTTGGGTGAAACGCTGCGCGTCACCTTCGGCGCGCTGCGCGACTTCCACCGCGTAGCCGGCGGCTTCTTCACGCAAGCGCGAGGCGACACCCTGAGCGCGCGGCACGACGTTGTTGGCGTAAGCTCGGCCTTCGTTTTCCATCCGCTCTTTGTCCTGACCGGCTCTGACGGCGTCGGCAAACGCCGCTTGCACAGGATCCGGCGGTTGCCTGCTTTGCAAGGCCACTTGCTGAACCGTCACGCCTGTCGCGTAGCTGTCGAGCATTTGCTGCATCAGCGTTCGGGTTTCCGATGTGATCCGTGCCTGATCAAGGTAGAGCACCTCGTCCATCTTGCTCTTTCCGACGACTTCGCGGATCGCGGTTTCGGCGACGAATTTGATAATCTGTTCCGGATCGCGGTTCCTGAAAACGAAATCTTCGGCGCTGTGCAAGTTCCACTGAACGCTGAACAAAATATCGACGATGTTTTCATCGTCGGTCAACATCGTCGCTTCGCGGTCAACGCGGTTTGAAACATCGCCACGGTAACCGATGGTGATTTCATGCATCTTCGTGAACGGCACGACTTCGGCGCGCTCGATCGGGAACGGCAAATGCCATTGCAAGCCGGGTTGGCGCGTCTCGATGTGTTTGCCGAAACGGGTGACGACGCCACGGCTGTCTTCTTTGACAATGTAGAAGCCGCTCGCCAGCCACAAGGCCGCGACAAGACCCGCCAGCCACACGCCGCTGCCGCCGGGCAGCGGGAAAGGCATTTGCGGCGGGCGGTCGCCGGACGGCGGCTTGCGGTTGCCACTTTCCTTGTTGCCGAACATTTCGTTCAGGCGCTTGTTGACGTTCTGCCAAATCGCGTCAAGATCGGGCGGGCCGTCCTGATTCGGCGATGGACGACGGTCGTCGTCTCTTTTTCCCCATTGTGGATCGTTGAAAGACATAAGTATCGAAAAGAATGAAAAAACTCAGTTAGAAGAACCCGGCGACACAGACAGCACCTCGGTTTCTTCGCGGAATGGTTCCGATCCCCTGTCGGAAAATTCTGCCGACGGAAAAATCTCCGCCAGCGCGAGCCGCAAATCGGAACATCCTTCTCCGGTCAATGCGCTCAGGCGAACCGTCTGGATTCTACCATAGCCGTCGCGTTCGATTCCGGGCGCCAGCGCCGCGCGGTCGATTTTGTTGAGGATACGAAGCTGCGGGCGTTCGCCGGCGCCGATCTCGTCGAGCACCTGATTGACCGCGTCGATCTGCTCGTCGCGCTGCGGGTTTGAGGCGTCGATCACATGCAGGAGCAAATCGGCCTCCGCCGCTTCCGACAGCGTGGCGCGGAAAGCAACGACAAGATCATGCGGCAGATCGCGGATGAAGCCGACCGTATCGGACAACACGATCGTTTGCGCCCCCGGGATCGGCAGACGGCGCAGGGTGGTGTCCAGCGTGGCGAACAACTGATCGGCGGCATGCAGTTGCTCGCGCGTCAACTGATTGAAGAGGGTGGATTTACCGGCATTGGTATAGCCGACCAGCGCCAGGGTTCGCACCCGTGCGCGGGCGCGGGTGCGACTTTGCGTCTGTCGGGTGCGGGTGAGTTTGGCGAGTTGGGCGTTCAGCCGCTTGATGCGTTGCGTGATCAACCGGCGGTCAACTTCGAGCTGCGTTTCGCCCGGCCCGCCGCGCAGGCCGATGCCGCCTTTTTGCCGTTCGAGGTGAGTCCAGCCGCCGACCAAGCGGGTTGACAAATGCTTCAGTTGCGCCAGTTCGACTTGCAGCTTGCCTTCGGCGCTGCGCGCGCGTTGCGCGAAAATGTCGAGAATCAGACCGACACGATCGAGAACGCGACATTTCAGCGCCTGCTCGAGATTGCGCTGCTGGACGCCGGTCAGCGGGTGGTCGAAAAGAACCAGATCGGCGCCGGTGAGACGGCATTGTTCGGCGATTTCATCGACTTTGCCGCGACCGGCAAAAAACGCCGGATCCGGTTTGGCGCGACGCCCCGAAACCGTGCCGAGCACCGCCGCGCCCGCCGAAAGAGCCAACTCTTTCAGTTCTTCGAGGCGCAACGCGGTTTGCCCCTCACCGAAATCGAGACGAACCAACAGCGCGCGGGTACCGGAAGCAGGACGGTCAAACATAGAGAACAGTGCGCAGGAAACCTAAGGCAACCCGTTGGGACGAAGCCGCAACAGCGAAAGAGAAGGGAAGGGTAAAAATAGGACTGAATTTTTCGGGGCGGCATGATGCGGCTTGCGATACTGCCGCCCCGGAACAGGTTACATTTCTTCTTCGTCGTCAGGCGTTTCCTGCGCAGTGGCGGGAGCGCTGTGCAGCATGCTTATGGCACGAGCCGGAACGACCGTCGAAATGGCGTGTTTGTACACCATTTGAGTGACGGTATTCTTCAGCAACACCACGTATTGATCGAATGACTCGATTTGCCCTTGCAACTTGATACCGTTGACCAGATAAATCGAAACCTGCACGTGTTCCTTGCGCAATGCGTTGAGGAACGGGTCTTGTAGCATTTGCCCTTTATTGCTCATAAAAAAACTCCCGCAAAAAAATAAACCGGTACAACCGGAGATACCGAACCCACGCGTCTCCAGCGTCAAAACAACCCAAAGAGCCATCCTGACGACGAGGCGTAAACGCGATCATAGCAAGTTCGGGCGGGTTGTGTGCGATTTTTTAGCGTTGTTTTGGCTTTGTCGTTTACTTTCCTGCACCGTTAACGATTCCACCCCACCCCTCCCCCGCAAGCGGGGGAGGGAACGGAGCCATTTCTTCCGCAGGCGGCGAAAGGGACGAAACCCCTTCCCCCGCTTGCGGGGGAAGGCTGGGATGGGGGCTGTATCGAAACGCTCTATCGCTTCGATACGGCGTAAGGGTTTTTCCCCGTCTTGAACTGTATCCTGAGCGGCGTCCCCTCAAGCTGGAACGCTTCGGAGAAGAAGTGTTCCAGATAACGGACGTAATTTTGCGGGATGCTGTCCAGCGCCGAGCCGTGGATCACGATGATCGGCGGATTGGAGCCGCCCTGATGCGCGTAGCGGAGCTTGGGGCGTCCGCCACCGGCGCGCGGCGGTTGCTGGCGCTCGACCGCCTGTTGCAGCAAGCGGGTCAGCCGCGGCGTCGGCAACTTGCGCGTCGCCGCGTCGTAGGCGGCGCGAACCGCCTTCATCAGCGCGGGCATTCCCTGCGCGTTGAGCGCCGACAGATGCAGATGCCGCGCAAAGCTCAGAAAACCGAGCTTGCGGTCGAAATCGCGCTTGACCGTTTCGCGCTGGTCGGCCGTCAGCCCGTCCCACTTGTTGATGCCGACCACCAGCGCCCGTCCGGCTTCCAGAATGTACGAGGCGATATGGGCGTCCTGCTCGGAGACATTTTGCTGCGCATCGAGCAGTAGAATCACCACATTGGCGTCCTCGATGGCCTGCAAGGTTTTGATCACCGAAAACTTCTCGACCGTCTCAGTAACCTTGCCACGGCGGCGCACGCCGGCGGTGTCGATCAGCATGTACGGCTGCCCCTGATAGTTGAAATCGAGATAAATCGAATCGCGCGTCGTGCCCGGCTGATCGAAGGCGATCACCCGCTCCTCGCCGAGCAGCGCGTTGATCAACGTGGACTTTCCGACATTCGGGCGACCGACAATGGCCACCTTGATCGGCTTGACGGGAGACTTTTCAAGATCCGCGCAGGCTGCTTCGTCTGCTTCCGTAGCGGCGGGCGATGAAGGCGGCGCTTCGTCCCAAGCCTCGTCGTCCTCGCTTTCCGCATCGTCGGGGTAGGGCACACCGATGAGATCGAGCGCCTCGTCGATCAACTCACGGACGCGGTCGCCATGCGCCGACGAAATCGGATAAGGCTCGCCCAGCGCCAACTCGTGAAAATCACTGGCGGCGCGTTCGCGCTGAAGCCCCTCGGCCTTGTTGACCGCCAGCAACACCGGACGACCGCTGCGGCGCAACTTGTCGGCAATGATGTGATCCTGCGCCGCGACGCCCTCGCGGGCATCGACAAGAAAAACCACCAGATCGGCTTCGGCGATCGCCTGCTCGGTCTGCCGCGCCATTTCGCGCAAAATGCCGTCCTTGACGACCGGCTCGAAGCCGCCGGTATCGATCACCAGAAACGCCCGCCCGCCCCAATGCGCCTGACCGTAATGGCGGTCGCGCGTCAAACCGGGGAAATCAGCCACCAGCGCCGCCCGCGAGCGGGTCAGGCGGTTGAACAAAGTCGATTTGCCGACATTGGGTCGGCCGACAAGGGCGATGGTGGGGAGCATGTGCGGGCAGTGGTGGTTTTTATGATCCGCCTTATTATATAGAGGATGTCCGGCCATTACAGCAAACGTGCCTCAAAACCGTCCGACAAACGTCTTCTCCTTGAAAGGGAGGGAGCTTCTTGTGGGCGAGACGCCCGCGCTCCTCGAATTCGTCATTCTGCGCGGAGCGAAGCGGAGTCGCAGAATCCATAAAAACCATTTCACGCAAAGCCGCGAAAAAAGAAAGCCCCCTTTTGAAAAGGGGGTGCCCGCCGAAGGCGGGCGGGGGTTTGTTTCTTATCTCCCCTCGCGGGAGGGTGAATTGTATGCGCTTGAACCGAAAACGCCATGAGCATTCATAAACCACCCGGTCGCTTTTTCCCGACAACCCCCATAACCCAATGATTTTTCATGGCTTCTCAGAAAGCGTCTTGCCGTAGAAATACCCACAATGAAAAAGTTGTTGCGTGGCGTTACTAACGGGCATATGATCCATGCCTTATCACTGCGCGGAAAACATGACCCGCGCCTTTATTCGTGATGGATGTAGCTGTTTTTGCGTCTCTGTTTTCGTCTCTGTTTTTGCGTCTGTTCTCAGGTAACCGTTTGGGGATTGGGGAGTAAGAGGAAGAACGTGCCAACCCTCAAACGGAAATTCGGTTCCGTTTTTACAAGGGGTTTGACATGTGTCGAGTCGGCAAACTGTTCATCAGCGCGGTGTTGGCGCTGCTTTCATTCAACGGATGGACGCAAACTGAGCCTCCCGAAATCGCTCTAGGCGCCATCTGGTTGCAAGCGCAAATCCAGAGCAACGGTACCGTTACCAACGAGAACGCCTCGATTGCCCAGCCGCTGCAAGTTCGCTCGGAAGTTCTGAATACCCTGCAAACCCTCGGCATCGCCCTTTCCCCATCGACACTTTCCGCGCTTGCCACGCAAATCGACAACGCCGTCGATACCAACCTCGTCGAACCGCTGGCGAGGCAAGCCATCGCGCGCCAACAAACGCAAACCAGTGACGCAGCGGCCATCGCTGCGATAATGGCGCAGCGCAACAGCGACAACGGTTTCGGCGCGACCGCAGGGTTTGGCAGCAACGCACTGGACACCGCATGGTTTCTGATGGCGCTGAGCCAAAGCGCGTCTTACGACAGCAGCGCCGCCAGCACAGCGCTGGGCTTCTTGCAGCAAAGCAGGCAGACCGATGGCGGCTGGAGCATTGACAATACCGGCGCCGTGTACACCACCGCGCTGGCGGGGCAGGCCGCAAGCGCCTGGTCATCGCGTTTTCAAACAGGCACGATTTCCACAACCAGCCAAAACTGGCTTTTGTCAAAACGCAACGCCAGCTTCCACTTCGGAAACACCTTCGATAACGCCTGCGCATTACTGGCACTGTCAACGCAAACAGCGCAAACCGCCGTCCTTCAACCCATCGTCGATGCCCTCATCGCAGCGCAACTCACCAACGGCAGTTGGGACAACGACCCCTACCTGACCGCGCTGGCGTTGCGGGCGTTGTGGGGCGCAACCCGATCCCCGACCGCGCCGACCACGGGCGATGTTCAGGGCAGAGTCGTTGACTACGATACCGGCAGCGCGATCGTCGGCGCCAACGTTTCCCTCAAAGAGCGTTCCCAATCGAGCGCCGATAGCGCCAGCAACGGTACGTTTGCGCTGTCTGGCATTCCCGAAGGAAACTACACCCTGCGCGTTGTCGCGCTCGGTTATCAAAGCATCGAGAGCGAGATCACCGTTACCGCCGGACAAATTCTCAACCTCGGCACGATACGGTTAACTGCCGCGCCGTTGACTGCCAGCCTTTCCGGCGTCGTCAGAAACAGCAGCGGTACCGCGCTTGCAAACGTGGTTGTCGCCACCGGCTTTTTCTCGGCGATCACCAACAGCAGCGGCGCCTACCTCATCACCGGCATCGATGTCGGCCCGGCAACGGTCACCGCCAGCCTCAACAATTACCGGACGGCAATCGCCAATGTGAACTTTGAAGCGGGCAAGAATTACATATTCTCGCCGACCATGTACACCAACGCCCAAACGCCGCCGGCCACTTCGTTGCGCGGCAGAGCGGTTAACGCCACCAATCAACCGTTGTCCGGTGTCACCGTCACCCTTGACGGCGGCACTCAAGTACCGCCGCAAACCACTGCGGCGGCCGGAACGTTCCAGTTCGACAACCTGACCGTCGGGCCGATTCGCTTGACGTTGGCCGCCAATGGTTATCAAACCGCCGTGTTGGGCGGTACATTGGTGGGCGGCGTCAACAACGTCGGCGATATCAAGTTGCAGCCTTTGCCGGTCAGCAGCACCTTGAGCGGTACCGTTACCGACGCCGCCAGCGGCGATCCGATTCCTGATGCGCTGATTGCCGTACAAGGGCAAATGGCCGAAGCCATTTCCGATAACGATGGCCGTTACACCCTCAGCAACATTGGTGGGATCGACTTCACCTTGCTGATCAGCGCCTCAGGCTATTTGTCGCAAACCCTGCAAGTTCATCTGACCCAGCCCGGGAATGCTGCGCTGGATATTCAACTGGCGCAACCCGCTCCGTCCGGCATCACCATCGAATCGCTCACCCAGGAAAAAACGTCGTACAAACCGAACGACGAAGTGATCATCATGGTCGGTATTCTCAATGCGTCGCCCTCGTCGGCGGCGTTGCTGGTCAGCGCCCAGGTGTTCGACGAACAGCACAACCTCGTGTTTGAAATGAAGGCCAACGCCAGAGGGGCAGGACAAAACCCGCCGAACCTGCCGTTGATCTTCCCAAGCGGAACCTTGCAGGAAGTCGAGCTTGAAGAAATCCTGTTCCGGCAATCCGCCGGAAACTACACCGCGCATGTGCTGGTCGCCGACGCGAACGGTCGCGTGCTGGCCGAGCGCGACACCACGTTTACCGTCGAGGCGATGCCGATACTGGGCGGTGGTGTATCGCCCAATCCGCCGTTGGCGCAAATCGACACCCAATTGCCGATTCAGATCACTGTCGATCTGACCAACGTCGGCAATCAGCCGATACCTCCCGGATCGCTCGACCTGCGTATCGTGCTGGACAATCCTGATACGCAGATCTCGACCGCGCCGCGAACGGGCGTCAGCCCGTTTGTCAACGGTGCGCCGTTGAACAATTCCCGTGGTCTGATTACCGACGATGAGGGCAATCTCTATACAATTAATTATCACATTGATGGAAAATTGATCAAAATTGCCGTTGACGGTACGATGAGCGTCATTGCAACAATTCCTGCAGCTGCTTACGCAAATGATCTGGCGCGTGACGGTGAAGGCAAATTCTGGATTGTCGGCTATTACGGCAGGCTTTACGGAGTTACCTCGGCCGGTGTTGTCAGCGAGTATGCTCTGACGACACTGAGCATGGCCAACGGCATCGACATCGCCGCCGATGGTAGTTTGTTGATCACAGGCACGATCGCCGTATCCGGTATTGCCGAGAACCGCCTCATCCGGCGCGACGTTAACGGTGCCGAAACCGTGCTGTGGCGCAACGGCCTGTCGAATCCGGTGTCGTTGGTCAAGGACGATGCCGGTCATTACGTCGTGACCAACTGGGGCGACAACACGCTGAGCAAAGTAGCCGCCGATGGCAGCATCACAACCTTTGTCAGCGGGCTGAACCGCCCGCAGGGAATCACCCGTGATGCCGCCGGTAACTTCTACGTTGCCAATAGCGGCGATGGAACCATCGTCAAGGTCACACCGCAAGGGGATACCAGCGTTTACGCTTCGGGCTTCAACCAGCCGATGGACCTCAAGTTCGATGGCAGCGGCAACCTGTTTGTTTCGAATCAGGGCGACGATACTATCCTCAAAGTATTGCCGAACGGTACGGTGGAAGTCTTTGCCAAAGGAATCGCCAAAGGCCCGCAGGGAATGAAATACGACGCGGCGGGCAACCTGTGGATCGCCAATACCGATGGCACCCTGCGGATGAAAAACCCGCAGGATGAAGTGACGGTTGTCGCCACCGGGCTGTCTTCGCCGTACGGCCTTGCGCTCGACGCGGCAGGCGACGCCCTGATCGCTAACTACAGCAGCGGCACGGTGACCCGTGTATCAAACGGCGTCAAGAGCACGTTCGCGTCCGGCCTCTCAGGTCCTTATGGCGTAGCCATCGGCGATAGCGGCGATGTCTATGTGACCGAAAGCAGCGCCCATCGCATCCGTTGGTTTGACGACAGCGGAAACCCGCAGGGCGACATCGATTCGATGCTGTACAACCCGTCGCAGGTGCGTATCGGCGTCAATGGCGAAGTGTATGTCGCCAACAACAATTTCATCACCGTGATCGAAAACGGCGTGCCGCGCAAACTGACCAGCGGCTTTACGGCGAACTGCATCGCTCCCGATCCGGTCAACGGCGGCCTGATTGTAGCCACCAATTCGCGCGATGTTTACCGGATTGCTCAAGATGGCAGCAGAACCCTGCTGGGGAGCGTTGCGTTTTACCCCTACGGTGTCGGTGTTGATGCTTCCGGCAATGTTCTGGTGCTCGATTACAACGGCAAACAAATCGTCAAGCTCGACAACGGCGGCACGGTCAGCACACTGGCGACGCTTAGCAAATACCCCTATACAATGGTCACTGACTTCAATGGGTACATTACAGTTCGCTTTAGCGATTGGTCATTGGCGCGGATTGAAAGCGATGGCACGGAGTCGCCGTTGAACTTATCGGTTAGCGGAAACATTTACAACCTCGGCGTTGGCACCGATGGCAGATTGCTGGCAACGCTCTACAGCGGTGGTTATCAAGTTTATGCTGTGGATCGTGATACCGGCGCGGCGACGCTGGCTGCGGCGCTGACAACAACGCAGCCGGCCGATCTGGCTGGCGATTCAACAGGCGGCGTTTTTGTCGCTTATTCAGGCACTCAAGACCTAAAACATTACGACAGCAGTGGTGCGCTGCAAAGCACGCTGTCCGGTTTTGTGATGCCTCGCGATATTATCTGGGACGGCACTGTTTTTTGGTTTGCGGACAATAATTGGCGCCTTTACACGCTGGCGACGGGCGGCTATCCGGTCAAACAAGGTGACGGCCTTTACTTGGGTTGGCTGACGGTGCAGAACGGAACGCTCTTCAGCACTTATGGTACTGCGATTTATCAATGGAACGGTAGCACGATGCAGGCCTGGGCGCCCCTCAGCGGATTCAATCTTATCGCTATCGCTGCTCGCGCCGACGGCGCATTGACGGCAGGTGACTCGATCAGCAGCCGGGTTGTGACCGTGGATAGCAACAAGAACATTATCGCCGATTACGCCGGACTTGATCGACCACAGGGATTGACGTTTGATACGCAAGGTCGGCTACATGTCGCCAACAACGGCGGCGGCACCGTGATACGCTTCGACGGAATTGCACCGGCGACGCTGGCAAGAGTCAGTAACCCACAATACCTGGCGTTTGACGGCAGCGGCACCTTATGGGCGACCACCAATAATTACTATCTTTACAAAATCGCGTCGGACGGTACGACTACCTACATTAACGGCAGCAACGCCTTCAACGGCCTGTTGCTGGACGGTGGTCAGTGGATCTTCGTGGATAGTAGCAACAGCCAGTTGCGCCGCTACGACGGAACGAACTGGACGCCATTTGCCTCCGGCCTTAATAGCCCGCAGGGCGTTCGCGCGCTACCCAACGGCGATATCGCCGTTATCAGCCGCAACAACAATTCCATCGTCCGTTACAGCAACGGCGCATTAACCGCGATAGCAAGCAATCTTGCGGGCTTGAACAAACTGGGCTTGGATGCGTCCGGCCGCCTTTATACGGCAGCCGATGGCGGTGTGTTACACCGAATCGAGACGGACGGTAGTGTGACCGATCTCAAAGTGGCGGCGGCAGTCAGAAGCCCTCTTCATGGCATTGTGCCGATGCTTGACGGAAATCTGTATGGCCTTACCGCGAATAACAACACAATTTACCAGTTTACCATTGAGCAGGCAGTCGCTCCGCCTGCTGCGGGTACCATCGTTTATCAGGCCAGTCTTCCGATGGCGGCGTTGCCATCCGAAGACCGCTATGAGGGTTTCGATTTTGGTTCCTGGTTGCCACCTTATGGTGGCGACTTCCGGATCGAAGTCTCGCGTGCCGGGGTTGAAGGCATGGCGGTTAACTTCGTTCATGTCGGCGGTGCGGCAAACAGCACGTTGGTGGCGTTGAAAGACCAGTTGCCACCCGGAGATCAAACCCTGCCGATGTGTATGAAGCTGTCCGGCGCGGATTTCACGTCGATCTCGCGCGTTGAAGTGGGGCAGGTGCGTAAACTGGTGGACAGCGGCTGGCCGAGCGGCATGGCGGCTGATCGCGCCGGCAACCTCTATTACACCAGCCCGACCACCTTCAATCGGGTGACGCCGGACGGCACGATCACGCCGGTGGTCACGGGGCTTAGCTTGGCGTTTGGCCTCGCTGCCGACTCGAACGAGAATTTCTACATGCCGTCGAAGAACGCAACAACGGGGCGCTTCGAACTGATCAAAGTCGATATCAACGGCAACAAGACAGTGGTCGCCGATCTCGGTGTCACTTCGGCCAACGGTGTTCAGGTGGACAGCCGCGACAACATTTTGGTCGGTTCGCCGAACAAGCTGCTGAAAGTCGATAAAGACACCGGCGAGATCCGTGTTGTTGCGACGGTGGGGCTTCCAAATCCACGCGGTCTGGCGATCGACGCCAAAGATAACGTATATGTACAGAACGAGGGAGATTACGTTTCAATGATCAAGCCCGATGGCTCATCGGAGGTGATCTTCTCGAAAGCCGACGGTGTCATTGATCCAACTTTTGAAGGCGACGGCTTTCCAACCATCACCGGCGACTGCGGTGGTAACTTCTATATTACGTGCTGGCGATGGGATCGCATCGGCCAAAATGGCGCCGAAGAGCACATACTGGCGCAGGTCGTGCCGCGCACAGGGCAGGTGGTGGGGGTACTCGATACTCTCAAAATCAGTCCGTATTTGAACGATATCGACTATCTGTCCTACGACCGTTTTGGTCGCCGCATCCTGATGTTCAATGACCCTCGTGAAATCTGGCAAGCCCCCGTCACCTGTGGCGCGATTGGTGTTGACGTGCATCTGATGGCCAAACCCGGGCAGGACTTGACCGGCGCCAGCCGCACGCCGAATGCCGTTGTTCCGCATGCTGACGGTCGCACCGAATACGTCTGGAGTTTGGAGAACGTCACCGTTGACGGCGAACAGATTTGCTTCGACGCTTCTCAACAAAACCTCCAACTCGGTGAGCTTCGCAAGACCCTCGACTCCGGCTTCATGAGCTTCAAGAACAGCTTTGCCGAAGGCGATGTCCGCGTGCCGTTCGATGTGCCGAACATCCTCGTCACCAACCTGATCGGCCTCACCGTCGCTACCGATGCCGCCGATTACCCTGCCAACAGCGTTGCGCAAGTGACGACCACCCTCAACAACACCGACGCTTTGCGCACCATCGGCGGCACCTTGAACGTGCAAGTCTTTGACGCCGCCGACGTGCTGGTCGGCAATGTTGCCCAACAGGGCGTGACCTTGCTGCCCGGTGAGGAAATACCCGTGACCGCGCCGTTCGCCATTGGCGCCATCCTTCCGGCGCAATACACCGTCAAAGCCGTGCTCAACGACAACGGCCTCGACCTCGCGCAAGCCAGCACCACCTTCAACGTACTGGCGCACAACCAGAGCGCGTCTGCGACCTCAGCGCTTTCCGTGGATCGGCTTTTGTACAACCCGAGCGACCAGGTGATCATCGCCTCGAGAGCGCAAAGTCGTTCGGCGAACCTGATCCTTGACAACCTGACCCTGATGGTCAAAGTGTTCGACAGCGATGGCGCGCAAATCTTCAGCCACGGTCACAGCATCGACGTGCTGCTGCCCAATGCCCTGCGCGACTTCACCGCCACCTCAACCCTGAACAACGTACCTTCAGGCGTTTACACCGTCGAACAAGACCTGCTCGACAGCCAACTGCGCGTGCTCGACCACAACGAAACCACCTACCTTGTCGGCTCCACCCGCGAAAGCGGCTTCGGCCTCACCGGCACCATCGTTGCCGATCCGAATAGCTTGCGCGTCGGCGAAACCGTCAGCCTGACCGCAAACGTAGCCAACCTCGGCAACAGCGGCGTGACCGATCTACCGCTGACCATCTACATTGTCGATCCCGACCTCGGCGAAATCGTCACCCGGTTCGACCAAACCTCCAACATCGCCCAGGGCGGCAGCGTGCCGTTCAACACCCCCTGGGCGACCACGGGGCGCGTTGGCGCGACCTACCTTGCCGTCCTCGCCGCCACCATCGGCAGCGGCCCCGACGCCGTCAACATGCCGCTGGCGCAAGATCGCTTCACCCTGCTTGCCCAGATCGCCGCGGGCATCACCGCGACCGGTGGCACCCCGCAAAGCGCCACCGTGACCCAGAACTACCCCGTGCAACTCGAAGCCACCGTGCGCGATACCGCGACCAACCCGATCAGCGGCATCACCGTCACCTTCGCTGCGCCCAACACCGGCGCCAGCGTCACCTTCCCGGGCGGCAGCACCGCCGTTACCGGAAGCGACGGAAGAGCGAGAGTGAGCGTCGCCGCCAACAACAGCATCGGAGCGTTCAACGTCACCGCCACCGCTCCGGGCGTTGCCGGTAACGCAACCTTCCAACTGGAAAACAAAGCCGCGCTCGCCGCCGGCATCACCGCGACAGGCGGCACCCCGCAAAGCGCCGAACCGAACGCGACCTTCGCCAACACCCTGCAAGCGACCGTCACCGACACCCTGGGCGCCCCGATAGAAAACATCGTCGTCACCTTCGCTGCGCCGACCGGTGGGCCGACCGTCACCTTCCCGAACGGCAACACCGCAGTCACCAACGCCAGCGGACAAGCCGAAACCGTCGTCGCGGCGGGCAACACCGAAGGCAACGTCACCGTCACCGCCACAGCGGCGGGCGTCAACGGCGCGGCGCTCTTCCAACTGAGCGTACGGCAACTGCGAAACGTGACTGGCGGCATCCCGATCCCGTCGCTGACACCGCCGTTGTTGTTGCTCCTGACTTTACTGCTACTGCTAACAGGCGTTGCGTGGAAACGCGCAAGATCAACCGGACACCATCGTGGAGAACGCCCATGAGCTGCCAAAGAGAAAAACACCCAAACTTTGTTGACGACACAAAAAAGATCATGAGAAAAGTAATTGATAAAATTATCGCTCGAAAAAAACATTGGAAATATTGGCTACGCGTGGAAAAGAGGATTGGAAATCCGTTGTCTCAATGGCGCATTTTGCGAAGCATCAGTGCGGTGATGACGGTTGTGATGCTGGTTACAACAACCTTGCAACCTCTGACAGTTGTGGCTCAAACCCATCAGGGCGAATCAATTTTGCGGCTGATCCATGCGCAACATCGCGAGCAGTCGCTTATTGTCAGCACTGCAAAAAATGAAAAGCCTCACGTTTCGCTTGAAAACAGCTTGATGGACATTGAAAGCAAAATGAGGCAAGTGGTGCCAGGGTATTTCAATACGGTCATACAACCACACGTAAAAGCGGCTCTTAATCTAGCAAGTGAGCCTCTAGGAGTTGAGTCTTTTGTAAAAGAACTAGAGGAGAAAGCCCCTGCGCTTTATCGGCAAGCAGATGAAGCCTTGTCTCAATTTCAACAAGAGCGAGAGATATTGATTCGACAAGGATTTTCTCATGAGATGCTAAAGCGGCATGATGGCGCCGCTGAAACAGCCAAGACACGTTATGAGGAATTTCGTCGGCTAACCGACAGCGTTATTGAGGCCGATAACTCAACTAAATCAGTCAATGAGCTTCAGGAGAACCTGAAACAGCTTGCGCGGTTCCTTGATACATATATCAGTAATCACGCAGAGCAGTATATTGACCCCAATGATCTGCCTTTTCAATCAGGGCATGGGAAAAAGACCAGAGAGCCACTGCAAACAGAAGAAGCGTTGTCTTCTTATCTGAGGTCTCAGGATCAATCGCTGACAGAAGGCATTCCTTTGGAAAGAACTGCGTTAAAAGAAAAGGAGGGGCTGAAAAGTTTAGGTGAAACTGAAGAGGTTCAATTGACACAAGCCGTTCGCGATAAAGCCGGCGAGTTAGGAAAAAACCCTGTTAGTATTTATAACTGGGTGCGTAACAACATTGACTTTTTGCCAACTTACGGCTCCATCCAGAACAGCGACACCACGTTGTTAACTCGACAAGGGAATGCCTTCGACATTGCAACTCTTCTGATTGCTCTGATGCGCGCCGCAGGAATTGAAGCCCGCTATGTCTATGGTAGCGTTGAAATCCCGGTGGAACAGGTAATGCACTGGTTGAATGTCAATACGCCAGAAGTAGCGCAGTCCATGTTAAGCCAAGGCGACATTCCAGTTGTTGCGCTTATATCAGGCGGGCGAGTTCAATCCTTCCGGATTGAGCATGTCTGGACTGAAGTTTATGTCCAATATCACCCGCACCGAGGCAGCAAACACCAAGGAGGGGTAACGTCGGCAGATACTTGGGTTCCACTAGATGCCAGCTTTAAAATGTACCAAACCATAGCGCCGCTTAATTTAGGTTCTCCCGGTGCGATGCTTGATGGTAACGCGCTGATTGATCGCTTGGTGGACGGCGCTGACATAAATGAAACGACAGGGCAATACCTTAATCTCAACGTAGTTGCCCTCAATGAATCAGTTAATGACACGTTACAAAACGCGATCGCGTATCTGAGTCAGAATTATAATGCGGATGAGTTACAAAAAGCGCTAGACGGTAAGCAAATCGTCAAACAGGAATTGCCTTATCTTGCGGGTTCGCTGCCTTACAAGATAAAAGCGATCGGAGCGCGCTACGATGAGCTTCCGACTTCATTACGGATGGGCGTTTCTTTGCGGCTCTACGCGAACAATATGGACGCTATTTATGATAGCCCTGCGCTCTCGGTACGGCTTAGTTTGCCAAAGATAGGTATGCAGCGCTTCGGCGTCAGTTATGTTGCGGCTACGCAGAGCGATCAAAGTGCGCTAGATTCAATGATCAATAATCCGGCTGTCAAAGAGTTGTCACTTTATCTCATCAACGTCAGGCCGCAAATCAAGCTCGATGATGTTGTGGTTGTTGAAGGTTCAGGGGTTCAAATGGCAAGCGATCAAATCTGGGAAGTTAGGTTGAATCAGCCTTGGAGTTCTTCGCCCATGAAACGCTTCAACGTGAGCGCAGGGGGAGAGTTCGTTTTCGGAATCAATGGGGGTGTTGCGTCAGATACATTGATTGCGAAAAGATACAATAGCACTAACAGCGCTACCGCAGCAGAAAACCTGAACATGAATGCACTGCATTACTGGTGGGAATTCAATATGATTGCATCTGCCTACGCGAAAGGAATGGGTGTTGCTTACCAGTTGAAATCAGGGTTTGGCTTGTTCTCGGCGCCGATCAGTGTAACCAGTTCATTTTTTGGTATACCACGATCAGGCTACTATCAAGGAAGACGTATTGATATACCTCACATGATGATCTCTTCGGAAGCGTCAACCTTGCAAAGGCTCAGAACCTTCCATACTTGGGTAGGAATGCAGGGATCATTGCTGGAGAATGCGGTTGCTGAACAGCTGTTTGGTTATAGCTCAGGGATGGGGGTGTCGGCGGTACAACTGCTGAACGATGCCCAAGAGCAGGGTATCCCTATTGTTGTGATGAATCCCTCGAACGTCTCAACAGCATTGCCGGGAATCGTGATGAGCAGCGCCACCCGGATAAATGTGATGAATGCCCTAAATACAGGGAAGACGGTCATCATGCCACAACGTGCTCCGGAGCATCTGCGTTACGACGGCAATGGATACATTATTCTTGACCCTGTGATAGGCGTGGGCGCATACATGATTGAGGGCGGAATGAGTGGCGGTGCAGTGCCCGACTGTATTTGCGAAAAAATAAAAATGCCAAGAGCGCAGGCTTTCGAACTAATAATTAAATCACTCATTATTATCATGATCCTTGCTGCCATGTCTGCGGGCACTGGCGGCGCTGATACGCCGGCAAAGGCGTTTGAGCTAACAGCGCTTCTAGCGATGTTCGGCATGACCGCGCTGTTTTTTCCAGCCAATGCAGAGGCAGCGAAAACGCCACCATTTTGTTGTTATAACCCGCTTTCTGACTGTGAGAAGCCGGTGTTATATAGAGCAGGCGGAAATGTGAATTCAGCAAGGCTAGAGAGAGTAAGATTAAATCGAGGGCCGGGGCTTAAAGATGATGTTAATTATACGCTCAATGACTCTTCCTACGCAGTTCCTACAGGAACTACATGTGATACTGTGCCGATAAGGCCTGACCTGTTTGATAACATTATTGTCACTGCCGGCTCTGGTGGAGCGTCGCATTCGGAGTCTCGGGCGGGCTTATGGGAGGTAATTTGGTTCCTGCCAAGAGATAAAACCCCGGGGGGAGACTTGTGCCTTATCAACGATACAGGCAAACACTGGGTTGTCGCCCCAAGAAAACATATGTCTTTTAGAGCGTATTGCAATCTTTTGATTGGCGCTAATAGTATGTATGAGAGGTAATAATGGTAGAACAAAAGAGAATTTTTCTTTCTAAAACGGATACTGAAAAAGCCGAGAAAATTGTCGCTCTTGGCTGGCCTGAAGTTGAGCCTTACCTTTCAATGATGGTGGTTTGGTGCGAAGACTGTAATGATATGGTTTGTTCGGTGTTCAGGCCTTATCTGATATCGCTTGGAGACAAAGCGACACCTTATATCAGGAACCATTTAAGAGAACTCACGGATGGTCAGCATTACTACGAAATCAGGGGAATACTAATAGGGCTGATTTCGGAATTATCAAATGAGAACTTGGTGTCCTATGAAAAAGAACTGACTATTATTTCAGCTTTCGCCGACGAAAGAGCGCTGAAAGATGAGTGCCCCCAGCTAGCGCAAGAACTTCTCTGTAGGTTGAAAAATTATTTGAAAACGGCTGAGTAAAGGAGCATCGCATTGGGGCTTCACGCAGTCTTATCCTTACTGGACTTGAACTTCCCTCTGTTTTTCGTCCACCAAGCCCATTGGTTCATGCGGCTTTTTCCTGCTCAGTTTGGTTGTTGATCCACGCTTCCATAAAGCCCTTGGGCGAAGCGTATCCGAGCGTAGAATGGCTGCGTCTGTGATTATAAAACGGTTCGATGTAATCAAACAAATCTGCTTTAGCTTCGTCTCGGGTGTTGTAGTGAGCGCCATGCACCCGTTCAC
>Ga0209737_10000182_pt1 | contig 56814 bp, 44 predicted proteins | sample TergutCu122P3_FD_187284 | JGI IMG/M metagenome (GOLD analysis project Ga0209737, IMG submission 187284) | Cubitermes ugandensis P3 segment gut microbial communities from Kakamega Forest, Kenya - Cu122 P3 (SPAdes) (version 2) | ecosystem: Host-associated > Arthropoda: Insects > Digestive system... | reverse complement strand
GCCCGTTAGATAAAGCTTCGAAAAACACACCCACCGTGTTGTTAATAAAATGTGCTTCCGTGGCATATACCATACCGCCACCTTTCACGGTGATGCCGCATTTGGCGTTTTCAATTTTGCCGCCGTTCCTCAAATCAATAACGCCTTGCGCGCCCTCCCTCATGGGTTGCCTGGGGTTGCCTAATACGGTGATACCTTTCCAAAGCCGGCTGGTAGCATTTTTAAACGTACCGCCATCCATCACAATTTTGCCGCCCGGGTGAACCGTAATAGTAGTATGCTCGTTGCTGCTTATGGTACCTGTATTGGTTAAAATACCTCTTGCTTGTACGGCAAACGGAACAGATAGTAATTGAATATTACCCGCCCATGTGATGGCACTATTTATTGCGACAGTTCCATTGTCTATATCAAATGACATCGGGCTGGCAAAAGATCCCGTTACCAATATTTTGCTACTGTTTTCCATTCTAATGCGCGCGACAAAACTTACCGGATCGCACCAATAGTCGTTATTCATAGTGAAATTTGTTTGGGTAAATGTGCCGGATAAACAAGATTGCCCCGAAGCCAACAGTTCAAAGTTAACATGTCCGGTGTTGTTTACAAAATGAGCATTTGTGACATTTACCATACCGCCGCCTTTGACCACGATGCCGCAGATGGCGTGTTCTATTTTGCCGTTGTTTATTATTTTTACATAACCTTGCTCGTTTTGATTCAATGGTTTTGTAAGATCTCCCATTACTGTGATACCCTGCCACATGGGACCTGCCGGAACATTTTTAAACGTGCCGCCATTAATAATGATTTTGCCGCCCGGGTGAACCGTAACGGAAGTCTGCCCGTTGCTGCTTATCGTACCTGTATTAGTTAAAGTACCTCCTGATTGTATGGCAACAGGAACAGATAATAATTGAATATTACCCGCCCATGTTGTGGCGCTGTTTATTACGACAATTCCATTGTCTATATTAAATGAAACCGGAGCGGCAAAACCTCCTGTTACCAATATCTTGTTACTGCTTTCCATTTTAATTTGTGCATCAAAACTTATTAGATTACCCAAATAGCTGTTATCCATAGTAAAATTTGTTTGGATAAATGTGCCGGATAAAACGGATTGTCCTGAAGCCAACGGTTCAAAGTTAACATGCTCGGTATTGTTTACAAATCGAGCGTTTGTAGCATTTACCATGCCGCCACCTTTGACCACAATGCCGCAGATGGCGTGTTCTATTTTACCGTTATTTTTTATTTCTACAGAACCGCCGCTCAACACGGTAATACCTTGCCACATTTCGCCTTCACAAGCATTGGTGAATGTTCCGCCATCAATAACAAGCTTGCCGCCGGATTCTATGGTAAAAGATCCTATAATCCCACATTCCACTCGTGAAGTAGTCGTTAATGTAGCGCCGCTTTGAACAATAATTTTCATTGCATGCCGTGGCGTGTTCCATGTAGTATTTTGGGTAATCCTTCCGCTTTCAACAGGCAAACCATTCTTACATGGTATTGCCGCGAGTACGGCAGCGTAGGCATCTACCATTCCATAGCCCACTTCTTCGTGCCATCCCCCATTAGGTCCCGGTGTCTCGTCGTAAGGATATCTCCATCTGCATACTTTTTGCGCTGTGCTTTCAATTATATTCCGGACTTCTTGCCTTGTAAGGTTAGGGTTAACTGATAACATTAATGCGGCAATACCGGATACCATGGGAGCTGCATAAGAGGTTCCGGTTTTACTTACATAACTGTCGTTTGAAGTAGTGGTCAATATGTCAACACCGGGAGCAACCACATCTAACTGTGCTCCATATTCAGAATCTCCTCGAGTAGTATCCTTGCCAACAGCGCCAACAGCAATTACTTCCGGATGTCGACCAGGGTAACGGACCCCCGAAGTGGCATCCTTAATATTTCCTGAGCTGGCAACCAGTATTACATTATTTTGCGCGGCATTAGCAATGGAAGCGTCAATGTCATCATTTTGCGCTACACTGAAACTCATATTAATCACTCTTGCTCCGCGATCTACCGCATCATTTATGGCAGCGCTAATATGATAACTCGGATACCCCATAAAACTACCTACACGCATAGGAATTATTGTAACTCCGGGAGAAGTGCCATCTCCGCCGGAGATACCGGCTACCCCTATTCCATTATTGGACTTAGCACCCAAAACACCCGACACTGTTGTTCCATGATCATCTACTTCTCCATTATAATAATCCTTTCCGAGCTCTTCATCAACATTTTTATATCCATCGTTACCATAACCTATATCCGGATGCCACCATTCCAAATTGCTATCCAAAACCGCAACTTTTACCGAAGCTGAGCCTGTAGTTAAATCCCAAGCATCAAAAGCTTTTATAAAAGGCAAGTGCCATTGTTCATCCACTTGGGAGTCGTTAGGCTTAAAACAAGCTCTCCCAAAGCTATTATAACCAACATATTCAAAGTCTTTCGACTTTTTCAACATAGTTACAAACTCTTCTAAGTTTGTATTAGTGGGAACAGCAACATCTATAAAACCCAGTTTACGTGTCCGGATTATGTTCAATGCTATGCCGCTTTTTTCTAATCCATCTCTCAATTTAACAGTTACCACTGAGGTATCAGCCAAATAGGGCACTCCGTTGGATTCAACGTAATACACTCCATCTACTTTTATTAATTGGCTGCCTTGAGCTGATGTTAAGTGAGCCAATAAAAAGCATGCAATAAAAAGTAAAATCTTTTTTCTTATAATTATATGCATTCATAAGTTATACTATTTTTGTTAATAAATTTATTTAATTGTTTTAATTTTGTAATTCTGTAAAAAATATCACCTTACTCTTTCACAAACTTCCTCACCTGCCTATTCTCAAATTTTATAAAATAGATGCCTGCCTTTAAATGGCTCACATTTATAGATTGCATGGCTCTCTCCGATTTTAATACAGTTTTTCCAAGAACATCAATAACTTCAAAACTCCTTTCAGCGTTAAAGTAAAGATAATCCTTTGCAGGATTAGGAAAAACAATAAACGTATCGTCAGGTTTTTGATAGGATGTTATGGAATTATGTGGAATACTTAACCTTGCTATAGAATTTCCTCCTAAAATCAATTTATTTGTTCCTTGCAATTTCCAATCCCAAAAACGATACCCACCATCACAAACAAAAGACCCCGTATTGTTGAAAAAATTATCTAAAGTTCCATCTTGATTGACACTAACTATATTTTCGTGATCACCCCCAATTATATATTTGTTTCCATTTTGTAAAATTTGTTGAGCATATGCAGAAGGAGCGCCATAATAAAAAAAACCATCTGTTCCAAAATCTTGATTAAGTATTCCATCGGAATTGAGACTGCATATAAAGCCTCCCCAGGCTTTACCGACAAACACAAGATCTCCGTTACTTTCTTCAACAACGTCACGGAGGACTTCCACAAAATCTGGAAAAGGGTCAACCATCACATTCATTTTCCATACTCCATTGTTGGCAAAACCGGTAATTAAATTACCGGTTGGATCCAGTTTGATGCAAATTAACTCTGTATCATCCCTATTTAATATGTCGATTCCTGCAACAATAATAGATCCATCTCTGAGGATTTTAATGCAGTGTACATAAATCGCATATGTTGTACTATCTGTCAAAGTTACAGTCCCATGCTCTCCAAAATTTTCATCCATCTCTCCTCTGTAGTTATACTTAGAAATAGCGCGGGTAGGGCTTCCTATCAGCATGAAATCATCATTTTCAAGGTTTGCAACATAGCCCATAGCAAGGTGAAGTATTATCTTTCCATGCTCTCCAAAAGATTCGTCAACACTTCCGTCTTCATTAAATTGCATCAGTATTTTTTTTTGATTCTGCGGATCATCATAAAAGTTCCCGTATATTAAAATTTTATTTTCATTGGTAATTTTCAAACCGAGTGGAAATCCTATCCTGTATTCTAACACTTTTACTACTCCATCTGTTCCGAAGCTTAAGTCAATAATTCCATCAGCATTTGTTTTCACGATGGTTAGAGGCCATTCATGAATAGTCCCCATACTTGTTCCAACAGCAATAATGTTACCTGATTTATCAAAATCTAAAAATTCAATCTGCATTTTGGGTATTGTGGCTATACCGTTTTCTCCAAAGGTTGGATCAAGGGTAACAGGCTGAGCGTTTGCCATTTGCCCAAAGTAAAAAAGGAGGGAACAAAAAAGTGCAACATTTCGGCTAATATTTAGCAAGCTGTGCGAAAAAAACATAGTTTTGTTTTTCATAACTAATAACATTAATGAATATTTTTTTAATAAAACTGCATTTTTAATTTATCTCTCTGCACATAGATACTCTTTTGCAGTGTACTATGAAAACTTTTAGAACGTTTAAACGCGCCATGGAACCAACTATCGTTCTCGAAATACATGCCTTTCGAACTTCCAAAAATTGCGAGGAATAAGAGAGCCCGCAAAGATATTGCGCAAGCATGCAATGGCTTTATTAGATGTACCGGAGGCTCTCAGTTTCATAGAGGGGGTGGTATAAAATCGGGCGCAAGATACGAAAAAATATATATAAAGGAGATGATTATGAAAACTTTTTTATTATACCCCGATTATAATAAAAATATATTTTTGCTGTTTCTAATGGTTAGCTATAACTATATGTCAGGATTACGAACTTTTTTCTTTTCGCCTCGTAAATTGGGATTCCATGTTTTATTGGCTATGGTTTTGCTTGTTGTTATTTTCGTGGTCGCTCTTGCTGTTTTAAAATCTTACACACGCCACGGAACCGAAGTGGTGATGCCCGATTTTATAGGTATGAACGCGCAAGAGCTGTTAATGAAAGAGGATATTTCCAAGGATTACATCATTGTGGTTTCCGATTATATATATGATAGAAAAACGCTGCCCGGCACTGTGTTAAAACAAGATCCTCACGTGGGTGAGATGGTAAAAAAAGGAAGAAAAGTGTATGTTACGGTAGCTTCAAGCGATCCACCTAAAGTAACTATGCCCCAATTGCAAGATGTTTCTTTGCGCCAAGCGGAAATTATGTTGAGAGCCATCGGATTGGAACGGGGAACTGTTATCTTTAAACCAAGTCCTTTCGAAAATGCTGTATTAGAGCAGCTTTACAACGGAAGAGCTATCGCTCCGGGAACCGAAATCAGTGCAGGAGAAACGATTACTTTGGTGGTAGGAAAAAATCCGGGTGATTTGCCTCTTAGAAACCGAAACGAAACTACAGAATAATGAAAACATATTGCAATTTTATACCACATTTATATAGAGCGCTGTTTTTGCTCTGCTTGTTGGGCTTAACCGGCTTCGTGCAAGCGCAAGAATTTTTAACAGGCATTGGAAGCAATACGCAAATTATCAAAGAAATGCAACAGCGTAAAGGGCTTTTCTCTAAAGGGAAAACTGAAAACACACCGCTGCTGCTTCCTTTTTTTGAAGATTTTTCAAATTATATCGGCTATCCTAATGAAAAACTTTTTATGGACAAGCAGGCTTTTGTAAATCATACATTCCCTGTTTTTCCGCCCACTATTGGTGTGGTTACGTTAGATGCCTTAAACGAAGACGGAGAAATTTATCCGCATTTAACGGCGGTGTCCAAAGGCGCCGACACACTCACCTCGCGCTACATTAGATTGGATTCGTTGTTTTTGGCAGATACCATACGGAGAATTACGCCTGCCGATTCCATCTATTTCAGCTTTTTCTTTCAACCCGGAGGCGCCGGCGTTGTGGATTCGTATGTTTGGGAACGCATTGGAAACCAGCCCGGCGTAAACGACTCATTAGTACTCGAATTTGGCTACACAGTGTTCGAAGATTCTGTTTATATCATTTATTGGAATCATATTTGGTCAACTCCCGGATTTAGTGTCGATACATGGACCTCCGAAAATCCTTTCGAGTATTTTAAACAAGTCATGATTCCTATTACCGATACAAATTATTTGCGTAATAATTTTCAGTTTAGATTTAGAAACTATGCAAGCCTTGAGCCCCAATTGGGCATTAGTGGTTGGGAAGGCAATGTGGATCAATGGCATATTGATTATATTCGCTTAGACGTTGGGAGAAATCATGAAGATAAATTTACGAACGACTTAGCATTCGTAGCGCCCACCACTTCTTTTTTAAAAAATTACCAGGCGATGCCGTGGAATCAGTTTCAGCCTGCGGATATAAAATCTAATTTTACGAACCAACTGACCAATCTCAACGACAGAGGAGGCGTACGTACCTCAAGATATGAGTACATAATTACCCAAAATGAAAATGTAATAGATAGATACGAAACAGGAGCTATTGACATTTTTCCATACGTTACCCACGGTATTCAAACAGATCCGTATCAGGCTTCGCCGGCAATTTCGCTTAATTTAACTCTAACAGATACCACTACTTTTAAAGTAACGCACATTTTTCAAAATGCTGCCGGTTTAGATTTTTCCGCTGTCAACGACACGTTTGTGTTTGAGCAAAAGTTTCTCGACTATTATGCGTATGACGATGGCACCGCAGAGTATGGATATTGCCTCAACAATCAATTTCGTAGAGCTTATTTTGCCATGAAGTTTTCACTGCGGGTTCCCGATTCATTAAGCGCGGTGCGCATGTGGTTTAACCGCACAAAAAATGATGAAAATAAAGAAGCACAGTTTACTATTGTTGTTTGGAGTGATAATAATGGGCAACCTGGCAAAGACCTTTATACCTTAGAAGGAAGAAAACCCAAATTTGATACAGTGCAGTTTCTTGATTTTGTAGAATATAAATTTGATGAAAAAGTGCCGGTATCGGGAACTTTTTGGGTAGGATTTGAACAACAGGACAATGTGCAATTGAACATCGGGTTTGACCAAAATACCGATTCCAGAGAATTTTTCAGATTCAATACACGCGGAATTTGGGAAACGTCTGTGTTTAAAGGTACGCCTATGCTAAGACCCGTCTTTGGCAAAGAAATAACTGCGCTTGTATGTTGTGCAGCATCAACTGCAACAATAAGACCCAATCCGGCAAGCGACCGGATAATAGTTACGAGTTACGAGTTACGAGTTACAAATGTGGAGATTTATGATATTATGGGTAGAAGGCAGAAAGCAGAAGGCGGAAAGCAGAATGGAGAAAGCTCATTGGAAATAAATATTTCTCATTTGCAGGCAGGTATTTATTTTGTAAGAATATATAAGGAAAACAATAGTTTTGAAACATTAAAATTAATCAAGAATTAAAAATTCAGAATTCAAAATTCAAAACTCAAAATTTTGAATTTTGAATTTTGAGTTATAACCACTAATCACTAATGAAATTATCCCTCTCCCGCCCCATCGTTTTTTTCGACGTAGAAACTACCGGTTTAAATATCGGAAAAGATAAAATTATAGAATTAGCTTTGCTGAAAATTAATCCTGATGGAAGCGAAGAGGAAAAAGTGTGGCGCATAAACCCTGAAATTCCTATTTCGAAAGAAGCGGAAGCGGTGCATGGAATTAGTAATGCCGATTTAAAAAACGAACCTATTTTTGCAGAAATTGCAGACGAAGTACTCCGGTTTCTCGAAAATTGCGACTTAGCAGGATATAATTCCAACAAATTTGACCTCCCTTTGTTGGTAGAAGAATTTTTAAGAGTAGATAAAGAAATTGATCTAAGAGATAAAAAATGTATTGATGTGCAAAACATCTTCCATAAAATGGAGCCGCGAAACTTAAGCGCAGCATATCGTTTTTATTGTCAAAAAGAATTGACCAATGCGCACCAAGCCCTTGCAGATACCCGCGCCACTTTTGAGATTCTGAAAGGACAATTAATAAAATATGAAGGACAAACGCACGAAGACGCCAAAACTGGAAAAGTTACTACATTGGAAAATAGCGTAAAAACACTCAGTGATTTTACACGTGAAAGTCGTACGGTTGATTTTGCCGGACACATTATTTTTAACGAAAACGATGAAGAAGTCTTTAATTTTGGAAAATATAAAGGCGTTCCCGTTAAAAAAGTTTTCACAATAGAACCGCCCTATTACGATTGGATGATGAAAGCCGATTTTCCGCTATATACGAAAAAAATTATTTCAAGAATTTATAGAGAGGTAAGAGGTATGCGGTAATTAGATGACCGCAAACCTCATACCTCATACCTCATACCTAAATCACACCTATGGACATCGAACAAATATTATTTATAGCCATCGCCGTTGCTCTTTCTGCTTTTAGCATGTACAAAAAAGCGAAAAAACAAAAAGAATCTTCTCGTGAAAGAGCGGAGGAAGTTTATCACGATTTTCCGGAAGTGGAAGACCCGTACAAAACTCCGAATCCGGTTGTAACTTTTGACCCGTATGATGCTGCAAATTTGCCGCAATATTCCAATATTCCTACAAAAAAGAGCAAAAAAAAGCAAAAAGCACAAAATTTTGAAACAATCAACTTTCAAGCAGAAAATCCTAAAAACGCTTCGCAAACTACTGATTTTGAAAACAACATTGGATTATTAGAAGATTTTGAAGGTACAGAAATTCAAAAAGCATTTTTATTTAGTGAAATTTTTAAAAACACTAAAAATTAGCTAATTACTGACTTTTTTCGTGTTTTTTTTTGATTTCCTTATAATAGATAGGAAATAATTTTATTTTTATGCCCTTAAAAAAAAGCAATCTATAAAAATTTATGTTTAATATAATTTAATGGCTATGATTAAAAAGTTACTCTTTACACTTTCTTTGTGTATGATGGTTGGGAGCGTGCTCTACGCTCAAAGTACCATTAAAGGGGAAGTAAAAGATCTTAACGGCTATGGGATCCCGTTCCTTCAAATTCTTTTAAAACAGGATGGAAGAGTGGTAAACGGAGCTTATACCGACGATCTTGGCGCTTACCAAATCTTTGGCGTTTCAGCCGGCACGTATGATATTACCGCCGGTGGAACCATGACATGTTTAAGCACCCACACCGAAAGAGGTGTTTATGTGTCGAGTTCAGAGGTGAAATTTATTAATTTTACGATTAACTGCTCCTCTACCGAGTTGGAAGAAGTGGAAGTACAGTATGTGCCTCCCGTTTTCTCTCAAGACAACACTACCTCTTCTCAAAAACTAACAGGAGACGAAGTGCGTAAAACTCCCGGACGTTCTATTACTGCCGCCCTTTCAAATTTGGAAGGGGTTGCCAGTGTGGACGGGAACGTAGCAGCAGTGCGCGGAAACCGTAGCGACGGACAGCAAACCATTATTGACGGGGTGCGTGTGCGTGGTGGTAGCGGCATTGCCATGCAAACAGTTGAGGGACTTGAACTTATTCAAGGAGGTATCCCCGCTGAGTTTGGTGATGGTACCAGCTTTACCGTAATTACTACGCGTGGAGTAGCTAAAGACTTTCACGGAGGCGCAGAAATTCGCGGTTCATTGGAAGGATACGGGCAAATGCTGGCAGCAGCTTCTTTATCCGGACCTATTGTTAGAGGTAAAACTCCACAAGATCCCGCACGCATGGGATTCTTAATTTCTGCCGAAGGAAATTATGATATTGATGCTAACCCTGCACGTGGAGGCACTTGGGTTGCCAAGCCGGAAACTATTCAAAATATTATTGACAAGCCGGTAGACTATAGATTCTTGGGAAATAACTATGCCAGCTTCTACAGAGCAAACGAGTTGGGACCCGACGCATTTAAAAAAGTAAGAGTACGTCAAGATGCCGAAGAATGGGGCTTCCTCGTTCAAGGAAAAATTGATATTATGGGAGGCGGGAAAGATGCACGCGGAAGACCTAAAAACAACCTCCGCATCTCGCTTAACGGTTCTTATCAATACGAGAATTGGCTCAACTGGTTCTCCGCTTATAGACCTTGGAACGCTAATTCCGTATTTAATTCAAAGAACAACGGGATGGGTGAAAGAAATACCATGCGTTTGAGTGCAAGGATAAATCATCGCGTAAAAACAGATACCGCCGCAAATGCCATTCTTAAAAATATAATGTATGACATCAATATTAATTATACATTATCTACTCTTAAAAATCAAGACAGAAATCATAAAGATAACCTTTTTGGATACGGTTATATTGGTAAGTTTACTACCGAAAGAAACGATTATTACCAATACGAAGAAATGCAGGTATATAACCCACGCCTCGGTAGAGATACCATTATGTTGGCTCCAAGATTGGTAAACTACCAAGCCGCAGAGTTGGTAAAATTTGATAAAGACGGATATTTCAATGATAAAGGTAATTATTATAATCCTGACCTAATCCCTTATACACAAAATTTTATTGATTTCATAAAAGAAAAAACAGATGTGGATATAAATAATATGACAGGTTACGACAGATGGGATCTTATTAACTTTTTAGGAGGAACCTTAACTAATGAGACGTACATGCAATATCATGCGCTTCTAAACGGTGGTTCTAATAATAACACCTTAGCTCGTAGCGTTGGTTACAATTTATATACGCCTCCCGGCGTACTCAATTCAGGATATGGAAAATCAAGAACAGAAGTGATTGGCGCGAAAGCAAGCTTATCTCTAAATATTCAAAATCATGAGGTAAAATTCGGATTTGAATTTGAAAAGTTTACAGTTAGAGGTTACTCGGTGGGGGATCCGTCAACATTGTGGGGACATATGAGAAGATTAACTAATGACGTTTCCTATTTCCCACTTGATTTAGGAAATCCTTATTGGGCACAGGGCGGTGCAAGTCCGGTATTTGACCCTTCGGGCACTTATATCATGGATACGCTTACGTATAATGTTACTCCTAATCTTACTTACTTTGACCAAAATCTTAGAAGACAGCAAGGTATTACCAATGATAAAGTGTATCTTGATATAGACAGCTACGATCCGAAGGATTTTTCTTTAGATTTATTTTCTAACTATGAGTTGCTTAATAGCGGGAATAATTTAGTTTCTTATTCCGGGTATGACTATACCGGTAAGATATCCAACAAAAAAATGAGCTTGGATAACTTCTTTAGCGGTGGAGATTTAAATGAGAGAGATAAATATGCCATTGGTGCATTCGAACCGATTTATATGTCGATTTACTTGCAAGATAAATTCTCTATTTCAAACCTTCTTTTTAACGTAGGATTACGTTTAGATTATTTTAATGCAAATCAACCTGTGTTAAAAGACCCATTCTTGCTTAGAGATGCTTGGAGTGTAGGAGATATAAGATCCGGCGGCAAAGCGGGGCAAACTGCTCCTAATGCTTGGCAAAACTTTAGTTTTCCTGATAACGTTGGAGCTGATTGGATCCCTTATGTATCTTCTGCTGATAACACTATTCATGAGGCGCCTCAAACAATTGTAGCATATAGGGAAGGAAATACATGGTATAATAGCTTAGGACAAGAGGTTACAAATCCTGCCAGCGTTTTAGGAACCGGAGGTCCCATTTTGGTACAAGGACTTATGCCCGGTGATCCGTCAAAAGCTTCAAGCGATGCATTTACAAACTATAAACCACAATGGAGTATAATGCCGCGTATCTCATTCTCTTTCCCCGTGTCTACTAATTCGCTGTTTTATGCGCACTATAACATTATTACTTATCGTCCTACAAACTTGCAAATTAATCCTATTGCGTATTTATTTATTCAGAATCCCAGGTACCAAAATTACAATTGGTACATTTCAAACCCAAATCTTCGTGCACAACAAAGTATAGACTATGAAATCGGATTCCGTCAAAAAGTAGGAGAAAACGCTGCACTTAGCTTCGCTGCTTATTATTCTGAAAAAAGAAACCAAATTCAATCTTACCGTTTTACGGGCGCTTATCCGGCTACATATTATTCTTTTTATAACCAAGACTTTGGTACCGTACAGGGATTTGTATTGGGAATAAATATGAGAGGTGCGAAAAATATAACCTTCCGCGCAAACTATACATTATCGTTTGCTAAAGGAACCGGCTCAAGTGCAACCTCAAACCTTGCCATCATCGCCTCAGGTCAACCTAACTTGAGAACACTCACGAATTTAGACTTTGACCAACGTCATAATATTTCGGGAATGATTGACCTGCGTTTCGACCAAGGCACCAACTATAACGGACCGGTAACTGTAAGACAAAAGAAAGGTACAGATACCAAAAGAGAGATCAGATGGTTGGAAAATGCCGGAGCTACATTGATGGTTTCTGCTGCCTCCGGAATGCCGTATTCTCGTTCGGGTATTTTATATTCCGTATTAGGCTGGGGAGAACGAACAAACTCTCAACTAAAAGGAACAATCAATGGCGCTAATATGCCTTGGACTTTCACGTGTAATTTGCGTCTTGATAAATCTTTCGTATTTAACTTAGCAAGTAAAAAAGATAAAAACGATAGTGGAAAACGCAAAAATAAACCAGGAATGCTTACTGTGTATTTAGATTTCCAAAATCTTCTTAATATAAAGAATGTGATCAGTGTTTATGATTACACCGGTAGTGCAACCGATGACGGATATTTGTCTTCTGCGTTATTCCGTTCTCAAATAGAGCAAGGAACCGCTTTTAATATGCCTGTTACCTCTGCTATGAATTACTATGAAATGGCGATTGCCAATCCTTATAATTTTTCTCAGCCTTTTAGAGTTTATCTAGGCATCCAATTTTATTTTTAATGTTTCACCTTGTAAAATATTATGATATATGAATAGAAAATGTAAATTTTTAATTGTTTTAGCTCTTATTTTCATGGTTGCAACTTTACAGGTGCAGGCTGAAAAATATAAGGGGCCTATTGTGAAAACAAAAAATTCACCTAAGTCGTCCGCCGACTGTTTGCCACCCGGAAAAAACACAGAACTCTCTTTAAACCTTGTGCGTGCTTATTTGAAAACCAATGGAACTATGTGGTTTAGGGAAGTTGCAGAGTATGAAGTTCCTAGAGGATCCGGTAAAACTTCGATGTTCTCCGCAGCACTTTGGATTGGAGGAGTAGATATAGCAGGACAGCTTTATGTAGCTGCTATGAGATTTGGACAAGTAGGAAACGACTACTGGACAGGACCTCTGCAAATGAAAGATGGTTCTATTAATCAACCTACGTGTAGCAAGTATGATAGATTTTACCAAATCTCTCGTATAGAAGTTCAAAGACACATTGAAGCCTTTAAAAACAACGATCCCGGATATGTTATCCCCAGATCCATTTTGGAATGGCCCGGTAATGGAGGTCCAGGTGAGTCAATGTACTTGGCGCCATATCAAACATTTGGCAGCAACGACCCTACCAGATATTCTCCTGAAGATGGTGACTATCCTTATTATGACTTCGACAATGAACTTTGTCCATGGACTTTAGCCAATATCGAAAGAGCAAAAATTATTCCTTGGCTTAATGATGAAGGAAAACCCGATAGATTATTCGGAACAATAGAAAATCCTGCCGCTTTGCCAATGCCTAAAGAACGTATTTGGACACGCCAAAATAAAGAGTTCGGTTGGGATAATATGATGATATATGCAGACCACGTACTTAAAGGAGATGAAACTATTTTCTGGTTTCTTAATGATAGAGGAGGTCCACATACCGAATCAAGAAGCGATAGATCCTTCGGACTCGAAATAAGAGTGCAAGCATTCGCCTTTGCGACCAACGACGAACTTAACAAAATGACATTCTACTCTTACGAAATCATTAACCGCGGTTCAAATACCATTTATGAAACTTTTTTCTCACAATGGGTAGATCCCGACTTGGGGTATGCGGATGATGATTATGTGGGCTGTGATGTAGTGAGAGGTATGGGATATTGCTATAATGGTTTTGAGATTGACGGTACCGGACAATCTTGGGCGTACGGTGCAAACCCACCGGCAGTTGGAGTAAACTTCTTCCAAGGTCCATACATTGACGCTGACGGTACGGATAATCCGAAATTTTATAAAGATATGGCTGATGCCCACCCCAATGCACCCGAAGCGCAAAGAGAATACTGTAAAAGATTCGTAGATTATGTTGTTAACTTAGATCCGACAGATCCAAATAGCTACCATATAGTACCGGCATGGCATCCCGATTCGGCTGCTGCCGGAAAAGTGGATACATTGCGTTATAACAACCAATTTGCAATTAATGGCGTAAACTTTGGGGATGGTATTATTGACAACGAGCGTTTTGGAATGCGCCGTTTTGTATATCACAACAACTCTCCGGGAGACCAGGGAGACCCCGATAATGCTATTCACTACTACAATCTTTTAAGAGGGATATGGAAAAATAACCAACGAATGACTTATGGAGGAGATGGCTATGAGTTTCCTAACAACGTTCAATGCGACTTTATGTTCCCCAGAGGTACAGACTTTTGTAACTGGGGTACCAAAGGGATCCTTCCGGGAGAAAGTTATGGAAATGGCGGTAGAAAAGGAAACTGGTCGGAAGAAGTTCCAAAAGGTGTTGGCTCTAACCCCAATCCACCGGCAGACCGTCGTTTTATGCAATCTGCAGGACCATTTACCTTAAGACAAGGTGCTTGTAACTATATCACTGTAGGTATTCCGTGGGCTCGCGCCACATCAGGCGGAGTAGCCGCTTCAGTTACTCTGTTAATGGTAGCCAACGACAAATGTCAAGCGCTTTTCGAAAACTGCTTTAAAGTACTTGATGGACCCGATGCACCTAATTTAACAATTAGAGAATATGATCAAAAACTTATTCTATTATTAACCAACAGTCCTTCAAGTAATAATGATCTCGAAGGTTATAAAGAAATTGATCCGCTTATTCCTGAAAAAAGAATTGACGAGATAAAAACTCCAATGCCACATCTAAGCAGTGGAGATACGTTAGTGTTTAAACAATCATTCGATACCGTATACTACGATAGATATTATCGTTTCGAAGGATATCAAATATATCAGGTTATTGGACCTGAAGTAGGAGCTAACGATTTGGAAAATCCGAGTTTGGCTCGATTAGTACGCCAATGCGACATTAAAAACGGAGTAGGAAGATTGATCAATTGGGAATATGATGAGGATATGCAAGTTTCGGTTCCAAGAGAAAAAGTGAACGGCGCCGACGCCGGCATTCAAAATTCGTTTGAAATTACTCAAGACGCTTTTGCCTCAGGAGATAACCGATTAGTAAATTATAAAACATACTATTTCATTGCCGTTGCATACGCTTATAACGAATATTGGCCCTTTAGTCTCGATCCGCTCGCTGCTAATGGACTGGAAGGACAAAAACTTCCTTATTTAAGAGGTAGAAAAACAGCAGAAGGAAGATCCGTTACACCTATCGCAGCCGTACCACACCCACCGCACCTACACGGTGGAGGTCTTACCCTCAATAGCGACTATGGCTCAATTCCGAACATTACGCGCGTGGATGGACAAGGAAATGGCGGTATTGCAACAGAGCTTACACAGGAAACCATTGACTACATCGTACGCGGTGGAGATAACGGCACCTATAGAGCAAGAGAGCTTCATTATGAAAAGAATGCTGGCCCGCTTCATGTAAAAGTGATTGACCCACTTCGTGTAAGACCATTTGATTATACTATTGTTATTAAAGAACCGGATTCTTTAATGCGTCTTGATGGAGCCGATGTATCTGATAAGGCTTATTGGGTACTTACAATTGACGCCACTGTATCCGATAACGAATTAAAAGATGCCGAACTCGTAGTAGATGCTAGTCTTCCGCGTGATCAACAAGTTGTAATTCGTACATTTGGTAGCGATTCTACAACAAAACTTGCATTAGCCGGCGAACATGTTATCCTACCTTTAGGTATCTCAGTAAGCATTAGAAATGTAGATTTTATAAATATGCAACCGGAGGTTCTTAAACATTGGGACTATGATTTGGCAACAGGTGGTAACAAATCCATTTTAGGTAAATACACCAGTAGGAATAATTTATTCCAAATGCCTCTACCTAACGCTATTTACAGGGCGAAGTATATATATTGTCATCCCGAAAAAATTGATGTAACAGACGATATTGTTTTCTCGAATAACGGCAGACCATGGATTACCGGTTTGGTAGATGATAATGTAAATCTCCCTTCGAACTGGATTCGTGCAGGATCTTATAATTTGGGTGCATGGAACGGACTTTCTGCAGCTAGAGATGTGTGTAGAGATTATAGTCTGTGGAGATTGGAAGACGCATTCCACAATACCGTTGAGATTGTGGATTGGAGAGAAGACCAAAGTGGAGGCTTGGTACAAAGAGGAACTGATCGCGCTTTCAAAGATCCTTCCGGTAAATATGGAACGCTTTGCGGTGGAACGTGGGCGCCATACGTGCTAACCACTCCTTTTGATAATGGACCACAAGCAAAATATGTTGTTCCTGAACCGCGAATAGTACAAACTGCTAACGGACCTGAGGCCAGAGAGCCACTTTTCTGGTATTACAACTTCAATCGAGATGGCCGTAACCCAATACAAATGGATGTGAGGCAACCCGGATACAACCAAACTATGACCAACCTCTATTCGGTTAACATTGTTATTACTCCGGATAAAAGTTTATGGACAAGAGCTATCGTATTGGAATCGTGTCCCGACTCGATGAAATCGGAAGGACGTGCATTGAAAAATGAACCAAGAAGAGGTATATCCAGAGACAAAAATGGTAATAAAGAATATCATGCCAGAGATGGATTCGGTCCAGAGGGTAATCAAGGTATGAGCTGGTTCCCCGGATATGCCATCAATATTGAAACAGGCGAACGTTTAAATATCATGTTCTCCGAAAACTCCGATTCTACTTTAAACGAGAAATTTGGCAATCTTATAAACGGAAATGATATGTGGTTCAATCCTACGGCTACGTATGCTATCGCAACAAAAGATACTGTGATTGAAATACAAACAGCAGATGGATATTCTCTACCTTATCCGTTTACTCCCGGACAAGTAATTCCAAAAGTATACTACGACTTCCTCTATTCTACAATTGACCTCGGCTCCGGAGTTTTATCCGATTCAATAGGAATTAAAAGAGTTTGGGGAGGCATGCATTATGTATATGTTTGCAATAGCGCCGGAAACACTTCTCCTATGTATTACATTAATCCTGCTATGACATATCCTCCAACATTCAATCACATGTTGAGACATCCGAGACGTAATCATAATCTTGCCGATGTGATCTATACTATTCCCGGAATCAACCACAGATATGGAGGCTTTATCGATACGCTTGAGAATGGTCATGTATATCCTGAATTTGACTGCGGACCTTATGATGAAAGCAGATGGTTGGTTCAAAAGTTCAAACAAGTTTTGAGTTCACCTAATCCGTTACCTGATCCTCTCAGACCTTCTTATCGTGCAAATTACAAAATGCAACTATTCAATAATGTAATGTACACGCACATTCCGATGCTCCCTGCAGATCCTGAACTCCAAAAGCTATGGATGAGCTCCGATGTAACTTATAAAATACGTGTTGCACGTCCCTATATGAGATATGTTTCAAGATGGTATGAGACGCAAGAAGATAGAGAAAGAGGCTATAAGGCTAATGAGGTTCCGAGCGATCTCAATTACGGAGGCTTCCCGGTTTACAAAATGTCTACCAGAGAATTGGCGCCCACATTTAATGATACTCGTGTATACCAAACTATACTTGATAACATCAATATTGTGCCCAATCCATATTACGGTGGATCTCTGTATGAAAGAAATGCACTGGAAACCCAGGTTAAGATTATAAACTTACCCACGGATTTGAAAAATGACGCTCCTGTAACTATTAACATTTTCACAGTAAGCGGAATTTTGGTGCGTACCTTAACCAAAGGAGATAACGAAACTTCTTACGTAAATTGGGACTTGAAAAACTATGCCAATATCCCGATTGCAGGTGGTGTGTATATTATTCATGTGAACTGTCCGGGTATCGGTGAAAGAATGTTGAAATTCTTCTGTACGATGCGTCCAACCGACTTGAATACGTTCTAATCCATTATTAATTAGTAACTTTAAAAAATTTAGAATATGAAAAGAATATATAAAACATTACTAATTTGCATCATGCTCGGGTTTTTTGCCGCCGCGTTTACTGCGATGGCAGGAAACAGAGACCGTTCAGGTCAATCCGGAGCACAGCATCTTCTTATTGATCCATGGGCACGTTCTTCTGGTTGGAGCTCGTGCGGTGTGGCAGAAACACGTGGCTTAGAATCTGTATTCAGCAATATTGCAGGTCTTGCATTTACCAAAAGAACCGAGGTCTCTTTTACGCATACGCAGTATCTTTCCGGTTCCGGAGGTGGAATTAATATCAATGCTTTCGGTGTTGCGCAAGGATTATCAACTAGAAATAAAGAAACCGGACGCCGAATAGATTTGGGTACAATAGCCATTTCTGTATTTGCTATGGGATTCGGTGATATTCAAGTAACTACCGTAGATGAGCCTGAGCACGGTGCAGCAATATTTTCTCCTAAATTGAACTATATTGGAGTTCATTATGCAAAATCTTTTAACAGGTTTATTCATGGTGGCGCTTCAATTAAAATTGTGAATGAAAGTGTTTCAGACCTTCGTGCAAACGGCATCGCTATTGATGTAGGGGTACAATATCTTTCGGGACCTTACGATAATTTTAAAATCGGAGTAACGCTTCAAAACTTGGGACTACCCATGAGCTATAGAGGAGACGGTATCGCAATTAAAGCACAGCAAGAGGGTACCAGGCATATAGCTACGGTTGAACAACGCCAAGCGCAATATGAACTTCCCGCACTACTCGCTATTGGTTTATCTTACGACTTTCTTGTCTTCACCGATATGTATCAAAGAATGGATAAAGAAGATAGAAAAGCAGAAGGATTAACTCGTAATGATGCCGTGCATCGTATTACATTAGCCGGTACATTTATTGCGAATGCTTACTCTCGTGATAACTTCACCTTAGGTATTGAATACGGGTTCATGCAATTCTTACAATTACGCGCAGGTTACATGTTCCAAAGTATTACAAAAAGAAATATTGACGGAAAAGACAGAATCTTTGCCAACGCAGATAGCTTTTACTTAGGACCAAGCGCCGGCGTTACTGTGGGAGTGCCTTTGACTAAAAAAGGAAAAGGAAACAACCAACAACTCTTAATTGACTATGCGTATCGTTTTACGAACTTCTGGAAGGGAAATCACTATATAGGATTGAAAATCTGCTTATAAGATAAGAATACCCTTTCTATTTTATGACCACAATTAAAGAGGCTTATTACAAGCCTCTTTAATTTCTTTTTTATCTGTACAAAATATAAATAATTAAAACATGAATAACATTAAATACTACTCGGAAGAGAGTTTAGTGGCTCTGAAAAAAGAGCTTCATACTTTAGAAACTATCGAACGTAAGAAAATCTCAGCGGCCATTGCGGAAGCAAGAGATAAAGGCGATTTATCCGAAAATGCAGAATACGACGCTGCAAAAGAGGCGCAAGGGTTGTTGGAGCTTAAAATCGGAAAACTAAAAGACTTAATTGCCAACGCACGTATTTTGGATGAATCGAAAATTGATACTTCTAAAGTTTTGATATACTCTATTGTAACTATCAAGAATTTAGCAAACAACACGGAAATGACTTATACCATCGTGCCGGAATCAGAAGCCGATTTTAAAGCAGGGAAGATTTCTGTTACCTCACCTATAGCCAAAGGCTTAATCGGCAAAGCAAAAAACGAAATTGCTACCATTCAGGCGCCGGCAGGAACACTAAAGTTTGAAATTGTTAATATAGCAAGATAATATGGAAACTATTTTCACAAAAATTATTAAAGACGAAATCCCTTGTTATAAAATTGCGGAAAATGATGAGTTTTTTGCATTTTTAGACATTCGCCCCACATCAAAAGGACATACTTTAGTAATCCCTAAAATACAAAATGACTATATTTTTGATTTATCTGATGAACAACTCTGCGGATTAATATTGTTTTCAAAGAAAGTAGCAAAAGCTCTAAAAAAAGCAATTCCATGCGAAAGAATAGGAGTTAAAGTAATTGGCTTGGAAGTACCGCATACTCATATTCATTTGATTCCCATCCGCGTAGAAGGTGACATGAACCACGGAAAAGAGATACTGAAATTTACAGAAGAAGAGTTTAAAGATATTGCGGAAATGATTAGAATAAATGTTTAAAATTCAAGTGATTCCTCACTTCGTTCGGAATGACATTCATTCATTTCTATTGATAAGGTTGTCATTCCGAGCGTAGCGAGGAATCTAAAAAAATACGATTAATTATGATCCAAACATCAATTCCCGAATTAGAACAAATCGCAACCCAAGTGCGCCGTGACATTATCCGTATGGTGCATGCCATAAAATCAGGGCACCCCGGCGGCTCGCTCGGCTGCGCAGATTTTATGACCGCTCTGTTTTTCAATATTTTAAACACAACACCTGAAAATATCTCCGAAAACGGAGCCGGTGAGGATATGTTTTTTCTATCCAATGGACATATCTCTCCCGTCTTGTACAGTGTTATGGCACGTCGTGGCTATTTTCCCGTAAAAGAATTGGCAACATTCCGGTTTTTGGGAACACGTTTACAAGGACATCCTTCACCCAATTATCATCTGCCGGGAATTAGAGTAGCTTCCGGATCGTTGGGGCAAGGTATCTCCGTGGCAATTGGCGCAGCATTAGCTAAAAAAGCAAACCAAGACCCAAATCTTGTGTATGTATTGTGCGGCGACGGCGAACTTCAAGAAGGACAAAATTGGGAAGCCATCCTTTTTGCAGCAGCAAATAAAGTGGATAACCTCATTCTTGTGATAGACTATAACCATAAACAGATTGACGGCTCTATTGAAGAAGTATGCAACTTGGGAAATTTGCACGCCAAATTTGAAGCATTTGATTGGGAGGTGGTAGAAATGCAAGGAAATAATATGGAAAATGTGCTGAAACAAATGCACAAAGCAAAAGAGCTTACTCAAAAAACAAAACCGATAGTCGTAATTATGCACACCGAAATGGGTATGGGCGTGGACTTTATGATGGGAACCCACAAATGGCACGGCTCGCCCCCAAACGATGAACAAATGAAAGTAGCATTAAATCAGCTCACCGAAACAATTGGCGATTATTAATTTCGTTTATAAGGTCATGAAAATAATTTATAGATACCTCTTTAAAAAATTTTTAGGACCTTTCGCCCTCACTTTTTTCTTTGCATTATTCATTTTGTTAATGCAATTTTTATGGAAGTATATTGATGATATGGTAGGAAAAGGATTAGAACTTACTATAATCTTAGAGTTTCTTTTTTATACTTCTGCCACTTTTGTCTCTATGGCTGTCCCTTTAGCTGTGTTGTTATCTTCACTCATGACCTTTGGAACACTGGGAGAACGATACGAAATTATTGCCATGAAAGCAGCGGGAATTTCCATAAAAAAACTTCTTTTTGCACTATCGCTCTTTGTTTTCCTTATTGCTTACAGCTCCTTTTGGTTTTCGGATAACATAGCGCCAAAAGCATTCTACAAAATGAGAGTGTTGCTCAGAAACATTATGGATCAAAAACCTACATTAAGCATTGAAGAAGGCGTTTTTTATCATGGTTTCGATAACTTTATTATTCGTGTAGGGCAAAAAGATCGCAATAATGTGGATATTTATGATGTACTATTATTCGACCACACAAAATATCAAGGAAATACTACGTTTACTTATGCCAAAAGAGGCAAAATGGAAATGACTGATGACCAAACGTATATGCTTTTTTATTTGTACGACGGTTTTTATTGGGATGAAAGTTCCGATAATACATCTGCCGGAAAGAATCCGTTAACTCGTTCCACATTTTCAGAGCAGTATAAAAGGATTGATATATCTTCTTTTAAATTTGAAAAATCGGAAAATGATTTCTATGCTGCTACTAATCAAACGTTCTCAAATTTGGAACTTAAGGGAAAGATAGATACTGTGATGATATCTGTAGAGCAAAATAATGACGAACTTATGGCATCTTTCTTGTCGTTTTGTTATTATTTAAAAAATGACATTCTCCCTCGTGACTCTATTCCACCAAATACGGATATTACGCAGCGGGAGTTGGAGCCGCATAAAAAAGCAGAAATAATTGATAGAACTTTGATGACGAAAAATGATTTTAATACTGCTTTAAACAAAAATAAAGAATATAACATGCACCTTTATTCCAATATAGCTGCATACAAAACAGAGTGGTACAAAAAATATGTTTTAGCCGTGGCTTGTATGTTGTTCTTTTTTATCGGAGCCCCATTAGGGTCTATCATTCGTAAAGGAGGTATTGGAGTACCTTTGGTAATTACGGTAGCATTTTTTTCTTCCTATTTTATGCTTTCCGTTTTTGGAGAAAAAATAGCAAAAGGAGGCGCAGTGCCCGTTTGGTTCGGCATGTGGCTCTCTACCTTTGTACTCATTCCCATTGGTGCGTTCCTCACCTATCAAGCCTCTGTAGATTCCGCATTATTATCTTCGGAAGAGATACGCAGAAAACTGCAACAGCTTAATCTAAGAAAAAGATTTTCAAAAAAGAAAAAAAATGAAAATACTGCAACTCACGCATAAACCGCCTGTTCCTGCCATTGATGGGGGTTGCTTGGCAATGCGCCAAATTACCACCTGTTTATTAAATGCAGGAGTGGAAGTGAAAGTAGTATCTTTAGCCACAGCCAAACATCCTGTAGTGCTTTCTGAAGAATTTATCGAATATTGCAACAAAACCCAATTCGAGTCAGTTTCCATCGACACGAAAGTAACTATTCCTAAAGCAATTACCTCATTTCTAAAAAGGACCTCCCTACAAGCCGACCGCTTCTTTTCAAAAGAGATGGTTCAAAAATTAGAAACATTATTTGCGCAAGAAAAGTTTGATGTGATTATTTTAGAATCTGTTTTTGTAGGAGGTTACATCGAAACCATAAGAAAACACTCCGATGCGCGTATCCTTTTACGTGTGCATAACATTGAATATTTGATTTGGAAAAGGTTATCCAAACAAGAAAAAAATCCGGTAAAAAAAATGGCTTACCGGTATCTTTCCAATTCTTTAAAACGTTTTGAATTAGCACTATTCAAAAAAATAGACGGCTATATGCCCATTACGGAGGTTGATTATCTTTTTTTCAAAGAAAAATATCCTGCACTGCCCGGAAAAGTGATTCCATTTGGCATTGATTTATCTGTATATCAACATGAAAATCGAAAAATTGATGCTAATAAAATCTCATTGTTTCACATTGGCAGCATGAATTGGCAACCTAATATTGAAGGAATGACATGGTTTTTAGAAAATGTTTGGAAACAAGTAGCAGAAAAGCACCCTAAACTTACTTTAGCGCTTGCCGGCAAAGACAACAAAGCCATATTCGGCAACATAACCCTTAATAACGTTCAAATTTTCGATTTTGTAGAAAGCGCACAACAATTTATAAACGAACACGATATCATGATCGTACCATTGCTGTCCGGAAGCGGAATGCGAATTAAAATTATGGAAGGATTAGCGCTGGGAAAACCGATCATTACCACTACCATTGGCGCAGAAGGCATAGAAATTACCGATAAAGAAAACATTTTCATTGCCAATACCACCGAAGCAATGGTACAAACCATAGATTTTTGCGTAAATCACATAGAAAAATGCGAAGAAATAGGTAAAAATGCCCGAAAATTAATAGAGAGCAAATATGCTCAAGAGATTATTACTAAAGACTTTATGGCGATTTTAGACGCTGTTAGTCTGTAACCTTATAGCTATATTATGATGGAAAATACTGTACACAAAGCCGGATTTGTTAATATTATCGGAAATCCAAACGTGGGAAAAAGCACGCTAATGAACCGCTTAGTAGGTGAGCGTTTGTCTATTATTACCGCGAAAGCCCAAACTACCCGGCACCGCATTAAAGGTATCGTTAACGGCAACGATTATCAAATTGTGTATTCCGATTTACCCGGAATTTTAACGCCGGCGTACAAAATGCAAGAGCTTATGATGCGCTTTGTGAATGAATCGCTAAAAGATGCCGATGTAATCTTGTATATGGTAGAATGTGGGGAAAGTAATTATAATCAAGAAATTATTGAAAGGTTACAAAGTATTTCCATTCCCATTTTGTTAGTGATTAATAAAACGGATAAAGCCACAGAAGAAGCAATTACAACAACAAAAGAGCATTGGCAAAATTTGCTACCTCAAGCCGAAACCATCGAAATATCAGCGCTTACGGGAGTTCACGTGAACTTATTGTTAGAAAAAATTATCACCTTGCTGCCGGAATCGCCTCCTTTTTTTCCAAAAGATGAACTGACTGACCGGCCCATGCGATTTTTTATCGCGGAAATTATTCGTGAAAAAATATTGTTGTTATACAAAAAAGAGATTCCGTATAGTGTAGAAGTTGTGATTGAGAGCTTTAAAGAAGATGAAGATATAGTGCGCATTGGCGCTATGCTCTACTGCGAACGCGACAGCCAAAAAGGAATTATCATTGGAAACAAAGGCGCTGCCATTAAACAATTGGGTATCGAATCTCGAAAATCAATTGAAGACTTTTTAGAAAAACATGTTTTTTTAGATATTTCGGTGAAAGTCCTCAAAGATTGGCGCAATCAAGAGATATTGATGAAACGGTTTGGATATTATCAAGATTAAAAATTTTTGTTAAAGCAGGAAACCTTAAAAATTATACCCGAAATGACCTTAGCCCAAAAATATAAATTCCTCATAGAGTATTTTCAAAAAAACAATCCTAATGCGGCATCGGAGTTGCATTTTTCAAACGCATACGAGTTGATACTGGCAGTTGTATTATCTGCGCAATGCACCGACAAACGCGTAAATATGATCACGCCTGCATTGTTTAGCCGCTTCCCCACCCCGTTTGAATTAACAAACGCTTCATACGAAGAAGTTTACGAACTCATAAAATCAGTTTCATACCCCAATAATAAAACGAAGCACTTGATGGGATTGGCGCAAAAATTAGTTGCCGATTTCAATGGCATCGTTCCCGATAATTTAGAGGCACTAACCTCGTTGCCCGGAGTGGGAAGAAAAAGTGCCAATGTCATTTTGTCGGTTATTTTTGATAAGCCTGCCATGGCAGTAGATACTCACGTATTTCGCGTGGCTAACAGGTTGGGCATTGTGAAAAATGCAACCACACCATTAGAAGTGGAAAAGCAGTTAGTACAACATTTTCCGGAGCATTTGCTGGCGCGCGCACACCATTGGTTGATTTTGCATGGACGTTATGTATGTCTGGCACGCACACCAAAATGTGTAGGTTGCGGAATTTCAAGCGCTTGCGATTATTATTATCAAAAATATTCTTGAACCGGGATTTGAATAAGATGAGCAGGATTACCGAGATAAAAAAACTTGCAGGCTTCAAAAATATACTTTCAAAGTTAAGAATTTGTCCTTGTTTTATTTTTTTTTATGTATAACGATTTTTGTGTAAAAAAAAATCTATTTTTGCCGCCCCATTTGTGGACAATTTAGGATTTTGAAATGAAGAGCGAATGGGTTTGAAAATCAAACTGTTTATAACAAAAATAAATCATATTAAAAAATGGGAGCAAGAAAAAGATTAGCGGCAGAAGCGCGAAAAGAAGCCAAAAAAAACATATACATGGCTCGCCTAATGGATAACCCAACATCGCCCAGAAAGACCAGAATTATGGCAGATGTTATTCGCGGAAAAGATGTAGATTATGCTATGAATGTACTGAAATACAGTCGTAGAGAATCTGCTGAGAAACTGTTAAAACTGTTAAAATCTGCTATCGCTAACTGGCAGGTAAAAAATGAAGGTCAACGTATTGAAGACGCTCAATTATACATTAAATATATATGGGTTGACGGAGGTCGTATTTTGAAGAGATTGCGCACAGCGCCGCAAGGACGCGCCAATCGTATCAGAAAACGCTCTAATCACGTAACCATTATTTTAGAAGATAAAGCAAAAAGTAATTTAGAAAATAATATTGAATAAGTATGGGTCAAAAAGTTAATCCGGTAGGTTTACGATTAGGAATTATCAGAGGTTGGGATTCTAATTGGTACGGCGGTAAAAATTTCGCCGGAAAAATCGTTGAAGACGACAAGATTAGACGCTATCTGAATGCGCGTCTTTTCAAAGCCGGAATCGCGAAAATTTACATCGAAAGAACCTTAAAACTCGTTACGGTTACCATTAACACTGCACGCCCCGGTTTAATTATCGGAAAAGGCGGTTTGGAAGTGGATAAGCTAAAAGAAGAGTTGAAAAAAATTACCAATAAAGATATTCAAATCAATATCGCTGAAGTAAAACGCCCCGATTTAGACGCGAATTTGGTAGCGCAAAACGTAGCCAAGCAAATCGAAGGCAGGGTTTCTTACCGTAAAGCTGTGAAAACGGCAATCGCATCTACTATGCGCGCCGGAGCCGAAGGTATCAAGATCTCTATTTCCGGTCGTGTTGGCGGCGCTGAAATGGCGCGAAGCGAACACTTTAAAGAAGGAAGAACGCCGTTACATACTTTACGCGCAGATATTGATTACGCTACAGCCGAAGCACACACTACTTACGGAAGAATTGGCGTAAAAATTTGGATCTGTAGAGGAATCGTTTACGGAAAACGTGATCTTTTCACCGCTGCGATTGAACCCAAAGAACAAAAAGGCGGAGCCGTAAAACGCACCGGAGGACGTGGAGAAAGAAGTGAAAGAGGCGAAAGAGGTGGTGAACGCCGTGAACGTCGCGAACGCAATTAATCGTACGGGCGTTGTACGCAACACCCCAACAATATAAAATATAAACGAAAAAAAATAAACAACAATGTTACAGCCAAAAAAAACCAGATACAGAAGACCGCAGAAAGGTCGGATGAAAAAAGTTACTAAACGCGGTGCGGAAATTAGCTTTGGTTCATTTGCTATTAAAACCTTAGAAGAACATTGGATCACCGGTCGCCAAATTGAGGCTGCCCGTCAGGCAATTACACGTTATATGAAACGTGAAGGACAATTGTGGATTCGTATTTTCCCTGATAAACCCGTAACGAAAAAACCCGCTGAGGTGCGTATGGGTAAAGGTAAGGGAGCTCCCGAATATTTTGTGGCACGCATTAGCCCGGGTAGAATTTTATTCGAAGCTGAAGGCGTACCTTACGAAGTGGCAAAAGAAGCCCTTCGCCTTGGCGCTCAAAAATTACCCGTTACCACAAAATTTATAGTTCGTAGAGATTATTCACCTGAAATTTAATGTGCAATTAGTATGAAACAACAAGTAGTAGCAGAACTTTCAACTCCTGAATTGAAAGAAAGATTAACAGAAGAACAATTGCAATTGAGTAAATTGACGTTAAACCACGCCATTACTCCCATTGAAAATCCAAATAAAATTAAAGAGCAACGCAAAACCATTGCTCGTCTTAAAACAGAATTACGTAAACGCGAATTAACCGCATAATTTTAAACATCATGGAAGAAAAAAGAAACAACAGAAAAGTACGTGAAGGGCTGGTAACCAGCAATAAGATGGAAAAATCTATCGTGGTAAGCGTGGAGCGTAAACTAAAGCACCCTAAATATGGAAAATTCTTAAAAAGAACCACCAAATTAATGGCGCACGATGAGAAAAATGAGTGCAACATTGGGGACAAAGTAAAGGTAATGGAAACACGCCCATTAAGCAAAAGCAAATGCTGGCGTTTAGTAGAAATCATTGAAAAAGCGAAATAATTATGGTACAACAAGAATCAAGATTAGCAGTAGCCGATAACAGCGGCGCCAAAGAAGTTTTGGTAATCCGCGTGTTAGGTGGAACAAGAAAGCGCTATGCAGGCGTGGGTGACAAAGTGATTGTTACTATCAAAAGTGCGATCCCGTCAGGAAACGTGAAAAAAGGTACCGTAACCAAAGCTGTGGTAGTGCGTACTAAAAAACACATTCGCCGTCAAGACGGTTCCTACATCAAATTTGATGACAATGCCGTAGTTTTATTAACCGCTTCGGAAGAGTTGCGCGGCACGCGTATCTTCGGACCGGTAGCTCGTGAACTACGCGAAAAACAGTATATGAAGATTGTTTCGTTGGCGCCGGAGGTGTTGTAGGCACGAAAGTGTGAAAGCGCGAAGGCGCGAAAGTTATATGAAGAGGGTACGAAAGTGCTCTCTTTTTTTTAAAGAAAAAAATTGTTCAAAGTTTTTCAAAATATATTTTATTTTTGCGGTTGAATTAATAATAAAATATGTCTGAATTTGAAGCCATATTACCTCTAAAAGTTGAAGGAATTGTTGAACAACTGATAGAAAAGCGCAAAATGCCGTTGCAAAATGCGCTGGAATATCTTTACTCTTCGCAACTTTATGCATTATTGGAAGACGAAAAAACAAAAATATGGCATTATAGTCCGCAAATGTTGTTGCATTTACTTGATGAAGAAAAAAATACAGGAAAATTAAGATTACCTCAATAAAACAAATGGAAAGCGATAGCAAAATATACAAATTCATCATTTTTTGCCTTGAACATTATAGAAATTTCAGGCACATTACAGCTATGCAAGCGCTCTCGTTATTTCGCCAAACAGGTGTATTTCAATATCTTATTGATGGTTATGAAGTATTGCATACACAAGGTAGGGATTATATAGTTGCTGATATTGATGATTTTATAAATAATCATAAGATAAAATGATACTTTATCACGGAAGCACGGAAATAGTAGAGAATCCAAAAATTATTACAAGTGATAATTTTTTGGATTTCGGCTATGGTTTTTACACTACTACGAGCGAAGAACAAGCGCACCGTTGGGCAAAAATCAAAAGAAACCGCATTAAAAGTATAGATGCTTATTTAAATGTATATAAAATAGATGAACGCATATTTTCAGACAATCTATTTTCTATTTTGAGATTTGAAAATCCAAGTCGTGAATGGCTGAGATTTGTTATTGATAACAGGCGTGGAGAAGCAATGCACAATTACGATTTTGTATATGGACCCGTTGCCAACGATACACTTTACCGGACGTTTACGCTTTATGAATCAGGGGTTTTAACATTGGAGGAGACCATTAGGCGCCTCAAAGTGAGTGAACTTTTTGATCAATTATCGTTTCATACAGAGAAGGCGTTGGAAAATTTGAAATTCAAGGAAATAAAATTGATAGAAATGTAATAAATTAATATCTTTGTGTTTAATATTAACCAACCCTTGTTACCTATGAAAATGAAAAAAATCTACGCATTAAACAAACTCAGCATTTCCTTTCTCTTTTTCTCCTTTTCTCCCTTCTACCTTGTTCTGCGCAGTCTTACACCGTATATAACTGCGATTTTGAAAACTGGACGGATGGGAAACCGGATGGATGGAGATTTGGTACTGTTCAGACTCCATTTCCCCCAGGAGTTACTATATCTCAATATACTCCGGCTTATTCAGGTTCGCATGCTTGCAAAATTGAGCATCCGGAAGGAGTAACTATAACCACCACTGAAACTTTCCCTATGTATTGGGGTAAAAAATATGTGTTGTCTTTTACTGCTAAGTGTTTGAAATCTAACATAACACGTGCACGGATTTTAATTAATAACCCTAATGGCATTTCCGGATACCATTACTTTATGGAAATTAGAGAACATATAGAAATTGATCAGGATTGGAAGGAATATGAGATAGAATTTACATCAAAATATCGTTACAATAATAACAAAAATGAAGGTCTTCCAATAAGCAGCATGGGCAATACAATATCAATTACAGTTCTGAACTCTATTGATGGCATTGATTTTGTTATTGATAACATTAAACTCGTGGCAAAAGACCACACTATGGAGTTCGATTATTTAGAAGCCAATAATATTAAAGCTCACATAGATCCTATTGCTCCTTTTATGGGTTTAGGGTTTTCTCAAGGCAGTAATCATTTTCAACTTGAAGCACCTAAGGGTAGCGGAAAATCTACCATTTTTACTTCCAATCTTTGGTTGGGCGGATTGGATCAACAAGATCATTTATATGTAGCCGCGCATAAATATGGCATGTATGGCAGAGATTTTTTTCTAGGACCTATTACTAATGACTACACTATGATAGATGAACAAAAAGAGTTTTCCGATGCTTATATACAAAAATATTATCATACGTGGAAAGTAACGAAAGCGGAAATAGAATATCATAAAGCACATTACGCCGATGCAGGCTATGTAATGCCCCGGGAAATTGCCAATTGGCCCGCACACGGTAGAACACAACATGGAGAAGGCTGGAATTTAGCACCTTATAAAGATGTGGACGGAAACGGTTGGTACACACCTTGGTCGGGTGATTATCCTGAAATCCGCGGCGATGAAGCCGTATATTTTATAACCAATGATGCCATGGGAGCACATACGGAATCAGGTAGTTCCAGGGAGTTTGGATTGGAAATTTTGGGAATGGCTTACGCTTACAATAGCTCCGATGAAGCATTGCAAAATACCATTTTCCTGTCATACGTGCTGCAAAATAAATCAACAAATGATTACAAAGATTTTTATTTTGGTTTTTGGAGCGATTTTGATATTGGTTATTATGGTGATGATTATATAGGTTGCGACACGTTGCTGAATTTAATGTATGGATATAATGGAAAAGAGATAGATGGAAACGGGGAAGCTTGGGCTTATGGAGCAAACCCACCCGCTCAAGGCGCTATGTTTCTCAATCAAAAAATGAGTGCTTTTATGTTTGATATGCCAAGCCCTGTAGGGGCTCCTTACACTGCGATGGGATATTACAATATGTTGCAAGCAAAATGGTGGAGCGGTGGGCATTCCTTGACTTTATGGGGAAATGGATATGGCGGCTCAACACAAACAAAGTTTATGTACAGCGGCGATCCGGTTACGCAAACCGGTTGGACGGAACTTACCCCAAATGGTCCCAGTTCAACTCCAAATACTCCCGACGACAGAAAGGGTGTAATGAGCGCCGGTCCCTTTACATTGCCCGCCGGTAAAAGTTTGTGTATAGATATCGCACTGCCTTTTGCAAGAAGTTTTGAAGGTAATCATATTAACTCAGTAACATTATTAAAACAATACGCTCAAACGATTCAACAGTTTTATAACAATCAAAACTTTGAGCATAATTGCTCCAATATAATTGGTATTAAAGAAAATACAATATATAATGATAAGCTTTTAATTTATCCTAATCCTTCCAACGGTCAATTTACCGTAACCTGCGAAAAAATAATAGAAAGCATTGAATTGTATGATATGTTGGGTAGAAAAGTGTTTGCAGATGCTCCGAAAGTGCAGACTACGCAGATAAATGCCAATTTATCAAAAGGGTTGTATATTTATCGTGTGGTGTTGCAGGATCATTCTGTACGTTCGGGGAAGATTGTAGTGCAGTAGATATAAACTACCCCGTCCGGCTTCGCCGTTCCACCCCTTCAAAATTTGAAGGGGATTAATTTGCCGCTTTTTTCCTCCGTTTCCGCCACGCCCCAAACTGCGCAAAACTCGCATATAACACCGGAATAAGCACCAACGTAATTAAAGTAGAGAACGACAACCCCCAAGCTACAGTCATACCGAGCGAGTTCCACATTTCGGCGCCTTCACCTCTACCGAGCGCTAACGGCAACATTCCCAATACGGTAGTGATGGCGGTCATTAAAATGGGACGCAAACGCGAGTGCCCCGCGGCTACTACGGCTTCCTTAATGCCCATACCGCGCTCGCGGCACAGTATCGTATAGTCGATGAGCACGATACCGTTTTTCACTACGATACCCACTAACATCACAATGCCCAATAACGCCATCAATCCGAGGGCGGTGTTTGTAACAGCTAAGCCAATAAAAACACCTGTAAATGCAAATGGAATAGAGAACATGATTACAAACGGATAAGTAAACGACTCAAATTGCGAAGCCATTACGATATAAACTAATATTATGATTAAAGCCAACAGCATAAATATATCGTTGAACGATTCTTGCTGGTCTTGGAAAGTTCCTGCCAATATAGTAGTAATACCGGGCGGTGTATCTATTTCTGCCAATACATCCATAGTGGCACCGGCAATTTGACTCAATGCGGCTCCGGCGCCTACGATTCCCACTACTTTTACCACACGTTCGCGATCTTTTCGCTCAATGGTTGGCGGCGTCAATCTTTCTACTACAGTACCCAATTCTTGTACCCTAATCCCATTCCCCTGAGCGTTATATACTATTATGTTTTCAATAGCATCAATCCTTTGGCGAAATTCCGGCGCAAGGCGTACTCTAATGAAGTACTCATCGCCATCCTCGCGATAGTAAGAAGCAATAGAACCACTGAAACGGTTTTGAATAAAAGAAGAAACCGTTGCCAAATTGAGTCCGTTTTCTGCCAATTTTTTTCTATCAAAATCTACTTGAATTTCGGGTGCGTACTCCGCACGGCTAATATTTACTTCGGTACATCCCGGAATATCGCGCATTCTATTGGCTAATTCGGCAGCAAATCGGTCGGTAGTGTTAAAATCATGTCCGTAAACTTCAACAGTAACGTTATTTTGCCCTGCCATACCGCCTCCGGCAGTTAATGCATAAGTGTTAATTTCAGGATATTGGTTCAATTTTGCACGAATTTGATCGGCAATTTCTTCAATGCCGCGTCGCCGCTCTGTTTTTTTTAACAATCTAACGGTCATGGAAATAATGTGAGAGCCGTTATCTTGAAGCCTTCCCCAAGTATTTGTTTCGGAGGGCTGGCCTACATTAAAATTAATCCGTACAATTTCAGGATATTCCTCACGCAGCTCCTTTTCAAATTCCAAAGCAAATGCTCGGCTTGTTTCCATTCTGGTGCCTATCGGAAATTTAATATTAATGCCAATAAATGCGTTATCTTGTACCGGGAGAAACTCCGTAGGAATAATTCTTATCAACATTATCGAAGAAAAGAAGATTAATATAGACATAACAATCACCACAATTTTATGGTTTACCGCCCAATTTAATAGTTTGCCATAGCCTAAATCTAATTTATCCAATGCTCTTTCAATGGGCCCGTAGAGTTTCTTATACCATTTTCCGTGTTTATCCTCTCGTTTTAACATATAAGCCGCCATCATAGGGGTTAATGTTAAAGCAACAACCGTAGAAATAACAGCTGTGATACTGATAATCCAACCCATTTGCTTAAATAAAATTCCTGCCATACCTTGTAGCATGGTAAGCGGTATAAACACGACTAAAATCACTAATGTTGAGGCGATTACAGACAATGAAACCTCGCGGGTAGCAAATACTGCCGCCGCACGCGGTTTACTTCCCTTATCAATGTGTTTACTAATGTTTTCTATGATTACAATTGCATCATCTATCACCATTCCAATGGCAATACTTAAAGAGGATAAAGAGATGATATTGATGGTATTACCTGTAATTAACAAGTAAATAAAAGCGGCGATGAGCGAAACAGGAATGGTAATGGCAATAATGAAAGTAGCGCGCCATCTTCCCAAAAACAACATAATGACCAAAACCACCAATACCAAAATTATAACAATAACTTGATTTAAGCTATTTATCGTATTTACAATACTTTCTGAAGTATCCCAAATCGGGGCAAGTTTAACATCCGGTGGGAGATTAGGTTGCAATTCGGGCAATAAAAGATTTATTCTATTGCAGATTTCTACCGAGTTGCCGCCTGCTTGCTTTTGAATAACCAACAAGGCTCCTTGCATGCCGTTGGTATAAACCTCTTGCAATCTTTCTTGAATGGTATCGGCAACTACTGCCACATCACGTAAGAACACATTTTTATTGTTAAAACTGCCTACCACAATGTCGTTCAGCAATTGGGCATCCATAAATTCACCCTGTACGCGCATGGAATATGTTTTCGAGCCAATGTCTATAGTCCCTAACGGCATATTCATATTTTCCATGCGAATGATTTGCGTAATTTGCTCAATGGTTAAGCCGTAAGATTCTAATTTAAAAGGATCTGCATAAATGTTTATTTCGCGTTGCGGTGCACCGGAGATGGAAACTGTTCCCACGCCGTTTATTCGGCTAATCGGCGAAGCCACTCTGTCATCTAAGATTTTATACAACGCATTGGTACTCTCTCTACTTTCCACTGAAACCATCATAATAGGAATGTCGGCTGCACTAAATTTGTAAATGATAGGTCGGTTTACGTTGTCGGGCAGCATCGCCGTTACCATATCCAACTTATCGCGCACGTCATTTACGGCTTGTTCAATGTCAATTCCATATCTAAACTCCAGTGTTATAATAGAATAATTTTCGCGCGAGCTGGAAGTAATGTGTTTCACATCGCTCACAGTAGCTAATACATTTTCAAGTGGTCTGGTTACGTTATTTTCAATGTCATAAGGACTTGCACCATTATAGCTCGTAAGTACCATAATGGTGTTACTGCCCAAATCGGGCAAAAAGTCAATCGCCAGCCTCGACAACGAATAGACACCAATGATGGCAATTGCCACATACACCAACACTGTGGTAATGGGATTTTTTACAGATTGTGCAGAGATGTTCATAGTGGTTTTTTGATTTAAATATCTGGTTTCAAAAATATTAATACAATAAAAATACAGCTTGCATTTTAAAAATAAAGGTCGCGAAGATACATCTTTTTTGCATTTTTCTCATTTTTTGTATCTTTTGTAGGAAAATGTGAATTGTCAATAAGCACATAAAATCTCAGCGCTACATCACTTTTTTTTATTTCTTTGCCAAAAATTAAAAGCGCGTGCTAACTCTCTCTCAAATTTCAGAATTTCAACAAAGATTAACAGAAAGTAAAAAAATAGCGGTTTGTACACATTACAATCCTGATGGAGATGCTATCGGTTCCTCTTTGGCATTGCAATCTTATTTTGCCACACAAGGATTTGAAATAAAGTGTGTGATTCCCAACAATATGCCTGAGTTTTACACGTGGATGCCCGGAGCGGAAACCATTGTTAATGCACAAAAACAATTCAAAGAAGCCAAAAAAATACTCGCGGAAGCAGATATTCTTTTTTTGGTAGATATGAATGCTGAACATCGTAGCGGCGTTGATTTGCAAAATCATCTGTTACAAACCTCTGCATATAAAGTGTTGATCGATCATCATCCTAATCCTGCGGCGGAATGCGCTCTTGTTTATTCCGATACAAAAGTTACTTCAACTTGCGAAAATGTTTACCGATTTTTAACTGAAATTTCCGATAAACCGTTTTTAAACAAAGAGATTGGATCGTGTATCTATACGGGAATTATTACCGATACCGGCTCTTTAAGTTACGTGTGTAACGATCCTGAAACTTATCTGTTGTTAGCAAAACTAATGGAAGTCGGCGTAAACGGAGAAGATATTCATCGCGAAATCTACGATAATTATGCAGAAAGCCGCATCCGTTTGTTAGGATTAAGTTTAAATAAACTAAAAGTTTTTCCGCATCTGGGAACTTCCTACATGTATCTTACACAAGAAGAAATGAAAAAATGCAGTTTTAAAGACGGTGATACCGAAGGGTTTGTAAATTACGGCATCTCTTTAAAAGGCATTTATTTCACAGCATTTTTTACCGAAAGAGAAAAACGTATTCGAGTATCGTTTCGCTCAAAGGGGACGTTTGATGTGAATCAATTTGCACAAACCTACTTTCAAGGCGGCGGGCACAGAAACGCCGCTGCCTCCTATCATTATGATACTTTGGAAAATACGATAAAATACTTTGAGGAGGTTATTCATAAACATCCGGAATTAAGTGGAGGTGTGCGGTAAGAGGTGTGCGGTATGCGGTAAGAGGTATGGGGTATGGGGTATGGGGTGGTAAGAATTTATGATAATGATTTGCTAAATAATAGATTTTGAAAGTTTTTCTTAATTTTTTCTTTAAAACACTTCGCATCCTTTCCATGCCATTCACCGCTCACCACTCACCGCATACCTCATACCGCTCACCGCTTACCACATACCTCATACCGCTCACCGCATATTTTCTCCTCTCATGCAATAATCCCCCTTCTACCGACGTTATTTATAATTCGACTATAAAAAAAGAGGAAACTAATCCATTTATATTAGGGAACAAAAAAATATTAGAGCTTGAAAGTGAGAATATTGAGCTTTTTTTAAAACGCTATAAATGGAAGATGGAGCAAACCAACACGGGGCTGCGATATGAAATAACAAAGAAGGGAACCGGAAAAAACATTGAGATAGGAGAAACTGTAACGTTAGAATATCGTACCTTTTTGCTGGATGGGGATGAAATTTATAACTCGAATAATGAAGGGGTAAGGCAGTTTGTGGTAGAAAAGTCGGAGGAGATTGCAGGTTTGCACGAAGCTGTGCAGCTGATGAATAGAGGTACCGAAGCCAGATTGATTATCCCCTCTCATTTAGCCTACAGCGCAAGCGGCGATGGAAATAAGATAAAACCGTACCAAACAATAATAATGAAAATAACTTTAAAAAAATAATTAAAATGAAAAACGTAACAAAATTAATGATTGCCCTTGTGGTATTAGTAGCGTTAGGAACCGCCTGTTCCAAGTATCCCGGATTTAAAAAAGACAAAAAAGAAGGTTTTTATTATAAATTTTATACAAAAAACAAGAATGAAATACAGCCTCAAATTGGAGATATTGTAGAGTTTACTTACAGTTTCCGTACAAAAGATTCCGTTTTAGTGGAGAACGTGTTTTGGGATGATATGATTAGAGAATCGGTGTATCGCGGAGATATTTACGCTGCACTTCAAAAAATGCACTTAGGTGATAGCGCTACCTTTATTTTAAACGCTGACACTTTCTTTCACTATTCTGCAGGACAACCTTTTCCGTTTGGAGGCAATGACTTGTATTTAGATGTTAGGTTGCATAGCATTGTATCTCAAGAAGAGTTTGAAAGACGCTATTTGGAGCAACTACAGCAAGAAGAGGCTATGATGGAAGAATTTAGATTTTTAGAAGATGATCTGATTAACGAATATATTGAAAAACACAATATTAAGGTAAAACCTACCGCTAACGGACTTTACGTAATGAGAAACGTTACCGGCACGGGCAAACAAATAAAAGACGGCTCAAGAGTTGCCATACATTATACCGGTAAATTCTTAGATGGCAATGTTTTCGATAGCTCATTAGAGTATGGCATGCCCATTGAACTTACTGTAGGCGTAGATCGTTTTATTCAAGGCTGGGAAGAAGCATTATTGTTATTGAGAGGCGGCGACAAAGTTACCGTGCTCATACCTTCCAACTTAGCTTATGGCGCGCGCGGAATAAAAGATCCGAGAGATCCAAGAGGTGTAGATTATGTAATACCTCCATATTCTCCGCTTATTTTTGATATGGAAGTGGTATCCGTTGAATAATTTTTCTATTTTTGCCGCTTAAAAATAGAATGGGGCGTTAGCTCAGTTGGCTAGAGTGTTAGACTGGCAGTCTAAAGGTCATGGGTTCGACTCCCATACGCTCCACGATATGATTTATTTAGACAATTCAGCAACCACTTTTCCGAAACCCGATTCCATGTACGAATTCATGGCAGGGTTTTATAAAAAGCACGGCGTAAATCCCGGAAGATCCGGATTCGATGCTGCGCTTGAAACAGAAGAGGTTGTACAAAAAACACGCAAATTGATGACGGATCTTTTCAACGGAGGTCCCGATTATAATAGGCTTACATTCAGCTACAATGCCAGTGATTCTTTGAATTTAATCATTCAAGGTTTGGCTGAACCCGGTGCACACGTCATTACCACCATGTTGGAACACAACTCGGTATTGCGTCCTCTCTATTGTTTAAAAGAAGAAGGTAAATTGCAAGATGTTACTTACTTGCCTTTTGATAAAGACGGTTATGTAAATCCCGAAGATTTTCGCAATGCCATCCGCCCGAATACGAAGTTTGTGGTTTGTACGCACTGTTCCAATGTGTTGGGAACCTTCCAGCCGCTTCACGAAATAGGAAAAATTTGCAAAGAACACGGATTGATTCTTGTAGTGGACGGGAGTCAAGGCGCAGGCGCCATCAAGGTAGATATGCAAGCCGATAATATTGATGTATATATTTTCACAGGACATAAATGCTTAATGGGACCTACCGGAATTGGAGGTTCCTACGTACGTGAAGGCGTGCACATTAAGCACACGCGCTATGCCGGCACCGGTGTGCGCTCTGCCTACCCGAAACATTTGGAGGAATATCCCTATCGTTTGGAATACGGAACGCTTAATTTAGTGGGAGTTGCCGGATTATACGCCGGTGTTTCCTGGGTATTGGAACAAGGAATAGAAAACATCCACAAACGTGAAATGGAATTGTGGGAAAAGCTACGTCAGGGGATTCAAGCCGTAAAAGGTGTAACCACTTATTGTGCTAATTTCCCCGAAAGAAAAAATCCGGTGTTGTGTTTCAATATCAACGGTTTTGAGGCTGCCGACATAGGTATGATGTTAGATGTGGATTATGAAATTGCATGCCGTACCGGTTTGCAATGCGCCCCGAAAGTGCACGAACAGATTGGCACATTGCCTCTACACGGAACTGTGCGCTTTAGCATCGGCGCTTTCAATACAGAATCAGATATTGATGCAGCAATCGCTGCAATTACGGAAATCGCTGCGATTAAAAACTAACAAAAGAGCGCTTTGTGACCTTTGTGAATTCTTTGTGCCTTTGTGGTAACAAAACCTATTGAGTAGCCCTCTTATCAAAGTCAACCATCCAATTGATACCAAATTTATCAGCGCACATACCGAAATAATCGCCCCAAAATTGTTCTTGCATGGGCATCACCACATTTCCGCCTTCCGAAAGCAAAGCGAAGAATTTATCGGCTTCCTCTTTGCTATTTGCAGAAAGCAAAATAGAAAAATTATTACCAAATGTAGTATAACTTTCATGTTCTTTCATATTATCACAGCCCAATAAAATGGTTTCTTCGCTTATAGGAAGCCCCACGTGCATCACGCGTTGCCTATTTTCTTCAGATAGTGGCGGCATGCCTTCTTGTGGCGGCATATCGCTCCACTTGCCGATGTAGCAGAATTCTCCGCCAAAAATTGATTTGTAGAAATTGAACGCTGCTTCGCAATTTCCGTTAAAAGTTAGATACACATTTACTTTTGCCATACTATTAAGATTTAAGGGTTAAATTATCGTCAATACAAATGCGAAATAATGAAAAAAATGTGATTTTAAAAAATCAAAACTCATTAAAAATCTATTTTCGCCGCCGATTATCAAATACTGAAAAACTGTTATAATCCTAATTCATGCCATTAAAAAAACTTCTTCCCTATTATAAACGTAATCTGGCGCTGGCGCTTCCCATCATTTTAGCACAATTGGGACAAGTAACAGTCTCCATAGTGGATACTTTTATGGTAGGCATGCTGGGTACTATAGAATTAGCAGCAGTGGCATTTGCCAGCTCTATATTTATGTTGGTATTTATTTTCGGATTAGGATTTTCATTAGGGCAAACCCCACATGTGGGCAAAGCTTACGGAAAAAAACAATGGTGGAAAATCGGCGTGTTTTTTCAAAACGCGCTTTTAATAAATATCTCACTCAGTGTCATTTTATTCGGAGTCGTATTTTTGTTAAAACCCCTACTCTATCATTTAAACCAACCTGAAAATGTAGTAGAAATGGCAATGCCCTACTTCGATTGGATGCTATTTTCTACCATGCCTATTTTACTATTTTTCACATGCCGGCAATTTGCAGAGGGTGTGGGAAATACAAAAATTGCCATGTGGGTAACCATATTAGGGAACATTCTTAATATTATTCTCAATTATGCATTAATTTTTGGAAAATTCGGATTTCCGGCTTTGGGTATAGAAGGCGCCGGCATCGCCACCTTTATCGTTAGAACAGTGATGGCTTTAGCATTTGTGTTTTTAGTCTTCAAACATCCGGCGTTAAAGAGATTCACCCAACATTTCTCATGGAAAAACTTTCACATTTCGGCGCTAAAGAGATTGATTACCACAGGGTTTCCCATTTCCGGACAATTGGTTGTAGAAGTATCGGTAATTAGTTTCAGCGCTATTATGATTGGTTGGATTAATGAAGTGAATTTGGCAGCGCACCAAATTGCAATACAATTGTCTTCGGCTACCTTTATGATAGGCTTAGGCGTGGGTTCCGCAAACACCATTCTCGTATCGCACCAATTTGGAGCTAATCAGTTTAAAGCCACACGTATGACTGCATTGGCAGCGTTACACCTTGTTACTGTTTTTATGATCATAACAGCGGTATTTTTTATCGTTTTAAGATACCAAATCCCGTCATGGTTTTCCTCTGATCCCGAGGTTATTTATGTAGCGGCACAATTACTTGTTATTGTCGGTATTTTCCAACTTTTCGATGGTTGGCAAATGGTAGGATTGGGTACTTTACGCGGTTTGACGGATGTTACTTTTGCAATGTACATCGCAATTATATCCTATTTGGTTATTTCTCTGCCTGTTGGATATATATTCGGATTTATTTGGGGGCTCGGCAGTGTTGGAGTATGGATAGGGCTGTGTGTGGGGTTAATGGTAGCTGCTGTGGCGTACCGTTTGAGGTTTTTGTATTTTATGAAGAAGTATTAAAAAAGTAGGGACAAGGCACGCCTTATCCCTACATTAACAATTGCCGAAAAAAACTTATCGTTTCACAATCTTCTGCGTAACCACACAACCATCCTCCGACTCAATTTTCAAAATATAATTACCTGCCGGTAAGGTACTGATATTGATGTTCGGATTAGTGCTATGAAGCACAAGTTGCCCTCTCATATCATATAAAGCAGCTTTAACGAACTTTTCTCCTTGAATATAAATGTTATCGCTTGCCGGGTTTGGAAATACGTTAAAATGAGCTTCGTTAGGAAGAGTTTTGATACCCACAATATGTTCGTCTATTTCAATAACCCAAGCGCCTACCTCCCAGCCAAAACCTCCTATACGAAGACCATCTGCAGAAATCCCCATAGGCGTTTCAAGCTCAAGCCCTTCGGTATCCGGAATTCCAATAAGCGCCAAATATTCGCCTAATTTCATCACTCCTACATGTTTGGTATAAATAAACGCTTGTCTCTCCATAAAGCCTAATGCAAAATATCCCACCACAATACCATCGTCTGATACTGCCGTAGCAGAAGCGCCAAATACAGTACCGGTTTCTATAATCGTTAACTCGTCTAATTCAACATCATAAATAGCTGCTTCGCCCATATAGTCCAACGATACATATTTTCCGTTGGGACTTACCTTAAAAGCATCTCCCGCATTCCATGCACCATCATGAGTAATGTGTCTCATTACTCCGTTAATCCAAATCACAGGCGCCCATATATAATCATTATCGGATGCCCAACCACAAGCCACAGTTCCATCGGCAGATAGCGCTCTTATTTTGGCTCCTTGCGAAGCATTTTCTTCAAATTCCCATGTAGCCGGTTCGCCATTAGTCCATACTACCGGTTTTAATGCCCAATTACCCTGATCCATGCTTCCACCAATGATAGTTCCGTCGGCAGAAATACCTTCCGCGTTGCTTCCTGAATCTTCATGAACATCTTCTTCCGGTACATCAGGATCTATACCTAAACTATGCCATTCGCCGTCTTTGTAATAACCTCCTGAAAGTAACGGCATCTCCATCTCTTCCCAAGGATCCCAGAAACGATACGGCAACGAGCAATCATAAAATCTTCCTGCAACAACTCCGTTGTCGGAAACACAATTGGCTTGAGAGCCTTCGCCCGAAAGAGTTATTACTCCTCCTTCTTTCGTCCATAATAAACTGCCGAATCCAAAAATAAATCCCGCAGCATAGTTCCCATTTGGAGAAACAGTAGTAATCATGCCTTCTCCAAGATAATGAATTGTTCCTGGGTAAAACCCACCTTTTTGTTGCGCATTTACAGAAGAGACAACAAAAAACAAACATAGTAATAAAGTAAATAGTTTTTTCATTTTTATCTTGTTTAATTAATAAACTAATTGCTATTTTAACAGCTGCAAAAATAAAAAAACTACAATATGATGAATCCCATCATATTGTAGTTAACTAACAGATATTCTTAATAGATTAATATTCCCAAAGTTCGCTTTCGAAATTGCGAATTTGATTTAATATTTTTTCAGACTCTAAACGCTGGTCGCGTGGATTCTTTTTGTAGTCTTGAATTTCGCGATTTTGCGGATTGCTTTCTGCAATGACATAACTGGAAAAGTAACGTTTCCACGTTAAAACATCATCAAATGTAACATGAAGAGCGGTATTTCTTGGAGTAAAGTACACTTGTTTGGATAAATAAGGCCTTAATTCATCATACCTAATATAGCCTAAGCGTCTTTTTGTTTTTAAAGAAACTACATCGTCATCATTTCCTGCTCCGGAGCCGGCATCTCTTTCATATTCAAAGAAAGGTTCAATAGAAAGGATGCGCACACTTAATTCACCTCTGTTTTTATCGAAAAACCATACTTCTTTTAGCCTGTAGTACATCACTTGAGCAGCTGTAAACGGTTCATCAATATCCATTTCGCCGATAGGTTCTCCTGTATCCGGATCAAATCGAGGTATTCTTTTTGTATTGACAAGTGCGTTTTTAATTTCGGAACGATCCACTTTAATATTACAATCTTCATTAGTATAGATAGGAAGTGCGTCTTCATTATCAGGGTTGTCTAAATCTATGGCATCCAAAATTACTTGCGCCAAATTTCTATACATGCCTTGTGGTTCGGTAGGGAAATATAGGGCATGGTTTCTTTTTTCACGCAAGTCAATTTCTCTCCATATATATACCGACCACATCACGTCATTTTGTCTCACTACCGGATATGGAATAGGACCGGGCAGTGCACTTACTTCTACAATTTCCCATGGCGCCGCAAGTGGCGGTGGGATTTGAGTATCATCTGTTTGTGCAAAAAGAAAGGCAAATGATACTAACGACAGGATGAGAAAAATTCCTTTTTTCATAATATTATATGTTATCTTAAGATTACAGTAATTGGATTTAATGTTCTGCTACCGGCAACACTCGAGACCCTAATGTCGGAAAAAAGAATTGTAGTTCCCGGAGCGCTGGAGTTTATTTTATTTCTAACCGCATCTGAAAATTGTCTGCTATTAGATGTAATCGGTGCTTCTTCAATACCTCTAATTATAAAAGTTACATGAAAAGAGTTTACCGTCCATGTAAGGTCGTAAACAAAGTCGGTGCCCATGGTGGCCGTAACAAAAGGATTGGCAAGCAATTCAGCTTTTGAAATTTTCCCACCTCTAAAATTACCACCTAAAACAGCCACAGGATCCGGAACACGTCTGACACGGAACTCTTTAGAACCCATTGTTTGTTGTCTACCACTCATATCGGCAGCGATATTTACGGTAACGGTTTTGCCCACTAAGCTTTCCGGAACGGAAATATTATATCTTCCGGGACCTGTTTTGGTTGAGTTACCCCCACCGGCTAATGATATAGATACTCTTTCAGCAGGTACGGAAGCGCTCACGGAAACCGGATTGTCAATGCCTGCATACAATACATTCATTTTGTCTGCCGCCACAGTAGCGGAAGGCGCCATTACGGTGAAACCGTTGCTAAAAGGAAAGGTTTGCGGAAGTCCATCCGGTCCTGTCATTTTGATAAGTCCTGTAAAATTGAAATCACCTACCTGATTCGTTGGGATTTTCAATCGGGCAACTCCGGCATCTCCTGTTAACAAGTTGCCTTGCGGCGAAGTCATCTCTCCTGTTCCCATTCGCCACCAAACTTCTATAGGTTGTTGGTCATCATAGGCTGCTACAATAATTTCCGCTTCGAAAGGCTCTCCCTGGAAAACAAGTTGAGATTTTGGGATCACTTTTCCCGTAACATTAGAGAACTTAAAGTCGTCTCTTGAAATAGAAGAAATAATATATTTTAAAATGCTTGATTCTGCGTTGCGCACTTCACCAATTGTTTTGTTTAATAAAGTAACTCCGGCAGCAAAAATCACATTTTCAAAATAATGAACCTCCCATGACTCGGGAGCGCCGCTCGCATTTCTAAACGTTTCATTCACATTTAAGCCGATCGTTTGTGACATGATTTCACGATCTTTTTCATCTACAAAAAGGAGTAATTGTTCACGATACGCTTCTAAACGATTTCTTAACTCAATAGCATTACCGTCATTGATCATAAAAAGAGTAGATTTACTTTTATTATCTTTAAATCTAAGTTGGGCAACCGACTTCGGAGTCCCGTCCGGATTTATAGCAGGAGCGCCCTCTACAAATTCTATGTATCGTATTCTAAGATTTTCAATAAAATCTATCATTTCATTCGAAAGCTCTTTGAGTTGCATTGCTTTCTCAAATTCTCTTGCTACTTTTTCTTCACCGAGTATCGCTTTTTGTCTAAGCAATTCGGCATAATCCTGAGCATTTTTGCTCATCGTAATTTGATTAGATCGCCCTAATGTTTCATCTACAATAGTAAAAGCATTCAAAATATCTTTCGATACATTTAGCGCTAACATTGCTGTAAGCACCAAATACATCATTCCAATCATTCGTTGCCTGGGGGTTTCCGGACAATTAGTTGCACCCATAGTTTTATTTAATTTATGTAGGGGCGCAAAATTTTGCGCCCTTACGGATTTTATAATGTTTATTTATTAGTCATCGCAGCCAACATATTAGCATATATCGCATTAATTTGAGCTACATTTTTAGATAATTTATCTATCTCCTCTTTATGCTTTTGCGCCTCTTGCGCCGTATCATTCATAGAGTTAGCAAGAATAATCGTACTGTCTTGTATCTTTTTGTAGTTTTCAACAATAACTTGATTGCCTTGCTCTTGAATTTGTCCTATCTTTTTATAGTTTTCAATAATAGCTTGACTTCCTTGCTCTTGGGCTTGTTGAATTTTTGCGTAATTTCCAATAATGGTTTGGTTACCTTGTTCTTGAATTTGCTCAACTTTTTGAACATTTTGCAGTTGCACTTCTTGCAGTTTTTGTGCATGTTGTTTTTGTGTATCAAACATCTCTTGTATGCTCTTCACTTGCATATCCGAAGTTGCAGAGAGTTCATTTGCTGATTTTTCATAAACACCGGTAAGATTTTGTACGGCATCTTTTGCTTTAGTAAGATTAGCCACATAGCCTTCGGTAGCTACTGCCGCATCGGTGGTTTTCGAGAGCTGCTTTGCATTATCGCTCAAATTTCTCATTCCTGAAGCTAAATTTTCTATTAATTCGGGTCCTATCTTAGCTTCTTCCAACATTCTGTCTAATTGCTGCGTAACTGAGCCTTTAGGATGTTCTTTATGCTTGATTCCTTTTGCAGTTTCCAACTCCGGATACACCAACGCCCAATCATATTCTTTATGAAGAGGTTCAAATGCAGAGAAAAAGAAAATCACCGCTTCGGTTAACATACCTACCATCAACATTTGATCGGCGAGTGGCCAGTGGAGAATTTTGAAGAGAGCTCCCGATATTACTAATGAAGCTCCAATGCCATACAACTTAGCCATGAAGTTTTTGTACGCTTTGCTACGAACAATTTTGTAAAGACTCATATAACTTTTGATTTAAGAATTTAAGGTTTATAAATTTAATTGGTTTAATATTTTTAAAAGATTTAAGGTTTAAATTTTTAAATCTTTAGATTGTTATCTATATATTTTAGATCCGCTGCCTTTATTGGCTTCTTTTGGATTAACCACTGCCGGTTGAATGCAACGGAAGCCGATATATGAAGTACAGGAATCCTGAAATTGATAATCTCTTTTGTAAACGGTAATATATTCACTAATATCTTTCCATGAACCGCCTCTAATTATTTTTCTTTTTCTTTCAGCAGGATCGTTAGGTGAAGCATTATATTTATAAATAGGATTTATGTCGGATGTAAAAGAGGAAGCCGACGGGCTGTAGGTATCCATGCACCATTCTGCAACGTTACCACTCATATCATATAAACCATAATCATTCGGACTATAAAAAGCCACAACGGAAGGATATAAGCTACCATCTAACATATAATTACCTCTTTGAGGTTTAAAGTTTGCCAAGAAACATCCGTTTTGGTTTGTTGGATAGGGACCACCCCACGGATAAGGAGAATTTTGCAAACCGCCTCTGGCTGCCCATTCCCATTGCGCTTCGGAGGGCAAACGAAAATCGTGTTCTACCGGATAACCTTTGCTAAGTAGCCACACGTTACGCTGATGCGAACGCCAGTGGCAAAAAGCTTGAGCTTGCAACCAGTTTACGCCCACCACCGGGTAGTGATTGTATTGCGGATGCGAAAAATAGTTTCGCGTCATGTGCTCATTATCCGAATATGTAAATTCATAAATCCAAACCAAGGTATCGGGATACACGTTTATTACATGTCTATTAACAAATCTATCCAAATTTCCCTCCACATGGCTGACTCTGCTGGCAAACATACCTCCTATGGGACTACCTACTTTTTCTTTAGCCGCGGCAGCGTCAAAATCAAAAGTCCAATATTCGTAATTAAGTCTTGATACGTTTATTCCTAATGGGCGGTAATGATAATAACGCGTATTTATTCTAGTAAAGAGCGGCTCTAATGCAGCTCTAACTTCTTCATCAGTAGAATTCCAAGGTATCTCTTCTCGCCAATTGATCAATCTAGGTTCCATTACTTCTCCGGCGTTTTCGCCTCTTCTGTATTTAAGAAAATGCCCGTGTTTTGTTTCAATATCTGCTTCACCTAATAGTACGTGGGCAATAGAGTCTCTCACCCAATATACAAATTGGCGGTATTCGTTATTGGTAATCTCTGTTTCATCCATCCAAAACGAGGTAATAGAAACCACACGTGGCTGAGGAGCAAACGTAAGTTTAGGATCGCTTTCTCCTGATCCTAAAATAACGCTACCTGCCGGGATATACGCCATTCCATAAGGGGTAAAGCTAACAAATTTTGTTTTATTTGTAACTCCTATCAATTGTCCGTCTCCTGAGTTTTTACAAGCGGCTAAACTCAGTAGAATACATGCAAACAAAGCTAATCTTTTCATTATTTTAGATGTTATGATTGTTGGGAAACGCAATTTTTTTTGGATTATTATATTTAGTATTGATTTTTATATAAATGACGTGATGAGCCATAGCCTGTTAATGCCTTGTCTTTATAAAAATTAAATCCATATCGAACAAGAATTTCAAAGTCGCCCATACTACCGCCGGTTCTATAGCCGAGTTTATTGGTTGGAAAGCTGTAAGACAGACCTAATTCTAACCCTTTCAGATAGTTATTGGTACTATTATAGAAAGGAACTGCTCCAAATAGTACAGCAACGGCCCAATCTAATTGATACGAGAGTCCAAACCACAATATGCCGTTGTATCTTGCCAAAGCCATCACATCCATAGTCCATGTAGCTAAATTAGTTCGAATAAAAACATGGGGCTCAATAGACCACGGTACGGGAGTTTTTAAATCCCATATATAGCCTCCGGTCATATAGATTTGGCGTACAGGGTGAAGCGTTTTAAATCCACTTTCACCTCCGGAAATACGAGCGCCTCCTAATAGTTGTGCACATGATATTCCTGCATACCAAGTGGGTGCTTTATAATGAATCCCAAAATTCATATCAAAATCCAAGAATGATTCTGAACTTTCAATGGCTGTAACAAGAGGATCGGGATCTTGATTAGGATTAAATGGATAATTTTTTCCCGGTTTACTATTTAGGAATCCAAACTGCAGTCCAACACCTAACTTTCCGCCATGAACCCGGAATTTTGTAGCATATCCAAATCTAAAACCTACATTTTCAAACACTCCGGCAACCTTATCATTCATAAATGAAATTCCCACAGCGCCTCTTATTTGTTTAATATAAGACTCAATATTTAATAAAACTTGTTCTCCATTTTGCTTACGATAAGTGGGTTTCGTCGGATCAGTACTACTATCGCTTTCACCTTGCCCTGAAGGGTCAGCTTCTTCTGGTTCACGCATCATGAACGCATGTTGGCGCAAAACTCCGGTAAAATTAAGATGTTGGTCTTTTTCGCCCATGGCACCCGGATTGTAAAATGATTGCAGCCACGGAGAGAATGTAAAACGTGGATCTTCCTGAGCAGTAAGCTTATAAGAAAAAAACAGGAAGAGAAAAATAAAACAGTATTTCATGCGCATAAGCAGCCTCATTTTGGTGTGCACAAAAATAACTTTTTTCTTCTTCAACTTCATTGTCTCTATTTTTTTTCTATTTATGCTAATTCTTCTTTTATTTTTTCATTGACCATCACCACAAAATCATGTACGGTCATTGCACCGATGTCGCCCACCTTGTGCTCGCGCAAGGAAATTGTTTTTTCAGCCTCCTCTTTTTCGCCAACAATGAGCATGTAGGGTATTTTTTTCAACTCTGCATCGCGAATTTTCCTACCGGTTTTTTCGCTGCGTTCGTCAATTTGTACGCGAATGTTGTGCTCTTCTAACTCATTTTTCAACTCGTTAGCATAATCCATATACTTATCGGAAATAGGAAGAATAATGGCTTGCTCAGGGGTGAGCCAAAGCGGAAAATTTCCTGCGGTATGCTCTAACAATACTGCTACAAAACGCTCCATAGAGCCAAACGGCGCGCGGTGAATCATAATGGGGCGTTGCTTTTGCTGGTTAGCATCAATGTATTCTAAATTAAAACGTTCCGGCAAGTTGTAATCTACTTGTACGGTACCCAGCTGCCATTTTCTACCAATGGCATCTTTTACCATAAAATCCAATTTCGGACCATAAAATGCAGCTTCTCCAATTTCCGTAACCGTTTGTAAGCCTTTTTCTTTGGCAGCTTCCACAATGGCGCGTTCCGCTTTATCCCAATTTTCATCAGAGCCAATATATTTTTCGTGATTCTCAGGATCGCGGAGTGAGATTTGCGCCGTATAATTTTCAAACTTTAATACTTTGAAAATATAGAGAATAATATCAATTACTTTGATAAATTCTTCTTTCAATTGGTCGGGGGTACAGAAAATATGTGCATCATCTTGAGTGAATCCGCGCACACGGGTCAAGCCGTGCAACTCACCGCTTTGCTCATAGCGATACACTGTTCCAAATTCGGCATAACGCAAAGGCAAATCTCTGTAAGAGCGTGGTTTCAAAGAATATACTTCACAGTGGTGCGGACAGTTCATCGGTTTTAAGAAAAATTCCTCTCCGTCTTGCGGCGTAGTAATGGGGCGGAATGAATCCACACCATATTTTTGGTAATGTCCTGATGTTTTGTATAGTTCTACATTTCCAATGTGCGGACAAACAATTTGTTGGTAACCATGTTTTTTTTGTACTTTTTTCAAAAAATGCTCTAAGCGTTCGCGCAATTCGGCGCCTTTCGGAAGCCAAATGGGAAGCCCTTGTCCCACAGCCGGCGAAAAAGTGAATAACTCCAATTCTTTGCCTAACTTTCTGTGGTCACGTTTCTTAGCCTCTTCCAACATCAACAAATAATCGTCCAATTCTTTTTTCTTTGGGAAGGCGATGCCGTAGATACGTGTTAGTTGTTTGCGTTTTTCATCGCCGCGCCAGTAAGCGCCGGCGGTGCTCAACAGTTTTATGGCTTTGATGGTTGCGGTGTCGAATAAATGGGGACCTCGACACAAGTCGATAAAATCGTTTAATTGATACAGCGTGATTTTGCCGTCTTCTAAGTCTTCGATTAATTCTACTTTGTATTCGTTGTTTCTTTGGGCGAATAATGCTTTGGCGTCGTTTTTCGAAATCTCTTTACGCTCGAATTTGGGACGTGCTTGTGCAATTTCCAGCATTTTGGCTTCAATTGTTGAAAAATCATCCGAAGAGATGGAGTGCTCCATAAAATCGATATCATAGTAAAATCCGTTTTCAATATCGGGACCTATTCCGAATTTCACCCCCGGGTATAATTGCTCTACTGCCGCAGCCAGCAAGTGCGCCGAAGAGTGCCAAAATACAGCTTTCCCGTCCGTATCGTTCCATGTAAGCAACGTTAAGTGTGCATCGGTTTCCAAAGGAAAATCAAGTGCAACAACATCGTGGTTTACTTTGGCGGCGAGCACATTACGCGCCAAACCTTCGCTTATGGAAAGGGCGATTTGATAAGGAGTTGTTCCTTTTTCAAATTCTTTCACCGAGCCGTCGGGTAGTGTAATCTTTATCATTGTAAATCAAAGTTTTTAGTTTCAATTAATGGGGCGCAAAAATACAGAAAAAATTGGTTGGGGAAAATATTTATTTGGAATTAACCTGTAGGGGCAAAGCGCGCCTTGCCCCTACGTGCGCAATTTTTGAAAAAACATTTCCAACAATGCTTGGCTCTCCTTCGCCAGCACGCCTTGTACTACCTCCGTTTTTGGATGCAACAATGAAACATTTACCAATGAATATCCTCTTTTAGGATCGGAAGCGCCATAAACAACCCTCCCGATTTGCGACCAGAAAAGTGCGCCTGCGCACATCACACAAGGCTCTAAGGTTACATATAAAACACAATCACTCAAATATTTTGCTCCTAAATGATGAAAAGCGGAAGTAAGCGCCTGCATTTCGGCGTGCGCGGTAACATCGTTTAAGGTTTGCGTTAGATTGTGTGCTTTTGCAATAACCGTGTTATCTAACACAATAACCGCTCCTACAGGAATTTCTCCTTGCTCAAACGCAGTTTCTGCCTCCCGAAGCGCCATTTGCATAAAATATTCGTCTGAAAAAAACATACATAAACATTTTTAATTCAAAATTTTGAATTCATAATTTTGAATTTTGAATTCTTTACCGCATTTTACTCTGCAAAAAAACAAAATTTTTTCAGCATCTAAACGTTACCCATTATTATGAAATGTAATTACCATACCCACACTCATTTTTGCGACGGCAAGGAAAACATGCGCTTTTTTGTGGAAAAAGCAATAGAACTGCAATTTAACCATCTCGGCTTTTCTCCGCATGCGCCTATTTTGGATTTATACGATTTTACATTAACTGCAGATGAAATTCCTGCTTATTTAAAAGAAGTGGAATATTATCAAAAACACTATCCTCAAATACAAATCTTTAAAGGCATGGAGTGCGACTTCATTCCGGAGGTTACCAAAGATTTTTCTTATTATAAAAATACTTTTAACTTAGATTATATTATCGGAGGGGTGCATTTGATTAAAGTTCCGAATAGTGATGATATTTGGTTTATCGACGGACCTAGAAGAGAAACATACGATGATGGAATTGCCCGTTTTTTTAACCACGACATCAAAAAAGCGGTAACATGTTTTTGGGAACAAACTTATGAAATGATTGAAACCCAAAAAATTGATATTATTGCACATGTGGATAAAATAAAAATGCACAATCAAAATCGTTTTTTTAAAGAAGATGAAGGTTGGTATAGGAAATTGGTGGATCATGCGATTGAGTTAATCGTTAAAAACCACTTAATTGTAGAGATTAATTCGCGTGGCATATACCGCTTGCGTTGCGATAGCTTTTATCCGTCGGATTACATTTTAGAAAAATTAGCCAAAGCCAAAGCTCCGATAGTCATTAGCAGCGACGCGCACAAAGCGGAAGAATTGCCGCTTTATTATGAAGAAGCAAAAGCAAAACTGCAAAGTTTTGGAATAGATACGCTTTTCGTTTTAGAAGATAAGGCATGGCATCCGGTTAAAATGTAATAAAAAAAGGTTTATTTGCGTTTTTTGAATTAAAATTATACTTTTGCGAAATTTAATAGTCAAAACAGAAAATTTTTATTATGAATACAAAAAGACTTCTCCCCATTTTAGCGCTCTTTTGTTTAGCTGTTTCTTGTCAAACCGGTTCATTTACTTATTACAATGATGTTTTCACGCGCTCTACAGATAGGCAATATCATGCCCAAAGAGAGCAACGTACACAAGCCCAAAATGAAAGGAATAATCTATACAACGATGATTTTGTTGAAGAAGAATTTTATGACGAGGCATCAGTAAATGCAATGGCTTTTGACGATTTTGATATGTACGATTATTTTTATACTTCAAGAATTAGGCGTTTTCACACTCATGTTTCTCTCGGATGGGGATTTTATGATCCTTTCTTCACCAATATGTTTTGGTACACTCGCTCACCGGCAACTTGGGGCGTTAGTATTTATTTAGGACACAGTTGGTGGTGGCCTTCTCCTTTTTGGCGCCCCTGGCATTTCGATTGGGGCTGGTATAGCTGGGGATTTAACTGGGGCTGGGGCTGGGGCTGGCATAATCCCTGGCGCTTTGGTGGTCCCTGGGGAGGATTTCCTCCCGGCTGGAATCCGGGATTTTGGGCAGGATTTCACCACAATCGCTTCGATTTTAATAATTCTTTCACTTTCGGACACAGGAACACTATAGGACCTTCCGGTGGAAGAAGCGGTAGCAGAAACGTTTTTGGAAGTAGTACAGGTAGAGGTAATAATATAAGTAATTCAAGCCGTATGACAACCCGTTCCTCGGGACCAACCTTTAATGAGCGATATGACAATATATCGCGCAACCCCTCACCACGCAACGAAGGCGCGGGCGGCAGAGGATCGAGCGCTTCTACCGTAGATAGAAACGACCAAAACAGCGAACGCGGCACAAGTGCCGGTACAAGTACGGGCACACGTCAAACGGGAACCAGCCCCGGCACAAGTACAGGCACGCGCCAAGTAGAAACAAGACCCGGCACATCCGGCAGCACAACTACGCGACCGGGCTCACAAGATACACGTCAAACAGAAACAAGACCTCCTACTGCACCCAGCACACGTCAAGATACATACAACAGCGGGTTCCGTCCTGATAATTCAAGGAGTACGCCTACCCATACGCCTCCTTCGAGTAGTCCTTCTAATAGAAATAGCGGCAGTAGCTTCTCTTCGCCAAGCGGTAGTAGCGGAAGCAGCGGCAGAAGCAGTGGTTCGTCGGCTCCAAGCGGTGGCTCCGGCGGCTCAAGAAATAGCGGTTCGGGAAACACAAGGCGGTAATTTTAGACTTAACTAAAACCTACTATGTCTCGAATTTCGTTAACCTTCTTCTACATTTTTTCTCTGCTCCTATGCTTGTCTTTAGTCATTTCATGCAAAAAGCCTATTGTAGATAGTGTTGCGCTTCGGTTCTCCCAACCCATCGTTCATTTTGATACGGTTTTTACTACGGTTGGCTCTATTACAAGGCACTTTACTGTTCATAACCCCTCAAACAGTACAATTAAAACTAACATTTTTTTGGCAGGAGACAATCAGACTTACTATAGCATTAATGTAAACGGAGTGTCGGGGATTTTTTTTAAAGACGTGGAGATTCCCAAAAAAGACAGCATTTTTATTTTCGTAAAGGTAAATATCAATCCCGGAATGCAAAATAATCCGTTTTTAGTAACCGACTCTATCGTGTTTTTAACCGGCTCGCGCAAGCAAGATGTGAAGTTGCTGGCATACGGACAAGATGCAAATTTCATTGTGGCAGATAGAACTACAGGCTTTAAAGTAGTTGCCGGCGAACATGAAACCGTAAGATGGACGAAGGAAAAGCCTTACGTAGTGCACGGCTGGGCAGCCATTGACTCTACCGGAACACTGATTATTGAACCCGGAACAAAAATCTATTTTCACAATAATTCAGGACTGTGGGCTTATCGCTACAGCAATTTGGAGGTGAACGGCACTTTAGACGAGCCTGTGTTATTTAGAGGCGACCGCTTAGAATCGTGGTTTGATAACGACTTTGCGCAATGGAGCAGAATTTGGATTAACGAAGGCGCGCAAGTTAACATAAACCACGCCATAATTACCAATGCTTTTGTGGGTGTGCAAGTTGAACCATTACCCTATAATGATGGAACAATTATCGTTACATCTGATGTTACAGTAAAAATAAACAATACTATTATCAGAAATACGAAAAATTGTGGCGTTTTGTCGCGTCTTTTAAATATTGATATGACCAATTGCGTAATTGCCAATAATGGAGCAAGAAGTTTGCAGTTAGAAGGCGGAACATATAATATGAAGCACTTAACTATTGCCAACTATTTTAACCAAGTAGAAAGAAAAGTGCCGGCTTGCTATGTAAGCAATAAAATTGCTATTTATAATGATTGTTATGAAACCAAAGCCAATTTTATTAATTGCATCATTTTTGGAAATAATGAAACGGAAGTAGAGGTGAATAAAGTTCAAGCTCCAAATGCTGACTTAAACGTAGTATTTGAAAATTGTTTGGTGAGAGCAAAAGACAACGCTACCTATTTCATGAATTGTTTGCGTAATGAAGACCCGGAATTTATAGATATAAAAAAACTTGATTTTAAACTCCAAGCCTCTTCACCTGCCATTGGCAGAGGGAAACCGGATATTGGAGTTTTTGAAGATATTTTGGGTAACTCACGTGGCAGTTTGCCCGACATAGGAGCTTATCAATTTGGGCGTTAATTCAAAATATAAAATATGAACAAATTTTATTCTCTAAGACTTTCATTGCTTGTTATTGCAATGTTTGGACTCGCATTCAGCACTAATTTACTTCATGCGCAACATTTGTTTTCGGTAAATTATAACAACATATCGAAAGAAAATGTAGCATTATTAAAAAATCAGATTGCGAAATCGGAAATTTCTACTTTATCATTAACAAAAAATAATGAAAACAAAGATGTATATCCGGTTGCTCTTTCATCTGAAGAAAATACAAAAATCGTTATTTTGAATGAACAAAACGGGAATAATGTGGTGATTACTCCTGCCGTAGAAACGCGATCAATTGCGTCTTTACAATTGGCGCCATTTTTCATTGAAGAGTTAAGACAAGGCGAATTAGGAAACGCAAATCATTATTTAATAATGGAAACAACCGCCGATTTTTCTGTAAAAAACGTTTCCTCTGTTTCTGCTACCAAGAGAAGTGTTCATATTCCCCGTTATCTTTATGGAAAAAAAGAAGATATAAAAGAAGCATTTCCGAAAGACCGTCAAATTGTTCATATTTTCAAAGAAAAGCCACGTCTTATTGCCATCCCTTCGGAAGATCCTGAATTTCATCGTTATATTGCACAATTAGAAGAAAAAATGAGCTACTACGTGTATATGTATAAATTGCCCGATGGCGGTTTATGGATTTATGATGAACATTTTAATATTGATAATGACGAATCGGTAACAAAAGCAGGTTCTAATTTGCAATTTAATTTAAGCGGAAATTTAACCGGAAATTCGCAAACGGCTACCTTACATGCCTTGGGTATTTGGAGTGAAGTGTTGGCGGGTACGGTTCCGGTAGATATTAATGTTCAGCACATTAATATGGGAGGAGGTGGCGTTATTGGCGGCTCTTACCGTACGCCAAACTATTGGGATCCGATAACTCAAGCATGGTATTGCTCCGCCTTAGGGAATCAAATGTCAGGTTTTAATAATGTTCCCAGTCAGAGAGATATAAGATTGGAAATGAATTCGCAATTCAATTTTTATTATGGAATAACCGGTAATCCCGGTGGCTCTCAAATAGATTGGATTACCGTTATGTTGCACGAAGTATGTCATGGATTGGGCTTTTACCCTTTGGTAGGAAGCAATGGAGCTTATAGCTACACCACTCCAAGCGGCGGTAGTTCAAGTACAAGTTCTCCCGGAATTTACGATATTCAGTTGTATCAGGGAGCTACCGGTAATACCCGTTTAGTTGACCTTACGCAATCTCAACGGGCATCGTTGGTTACGAGTAATAATTTGTATTCCGGAGCTCCGGGTTCAAATTTATTAGCAGCCAATGGCGGTGAACGTGTGCGAATGTACGCGCCAACTTCTTGGGCAAGTGGCTCAAGTGTTTCGCATTGGAATACTACAGTAACTTTTCCAACTTTTATGAAACATCAAATTGCTTATGGATTTAAATTACATACCATCGGTACCCGAAAAATAGGCATGATGCTGGATATAGGATGGACACAACCGCAAAGTATGGTTCCGGTAACCAACATTACCGGTGTAGCTACCACTGCTACGGTAAGTTTGCCGCTTACGCTTTCCGGTACGGTTGTTCCCAGCGATGCAACCAACAAAACCATAGCTTGGAGCATACAAAACGTAGGAACTACCGGTGCAACTCTCACCGGCAATACGCTCAACACGACAGCAGCAGGTACGGTAATAGTAAGAGCAACCATTACTAACGGTGCAGGAACAAGCACTGACTATACCAAAGATTTTACTATCACGGTAAGCAAGGCGCAATTGGCAGGCACAGTAGCTATTACGGGTAATACCATTTTTGGACAAACATTAACTGCGAGTACTTCGGGCTTAACGGCAGAGCCGTTAGTGTCTTTAGGAACATTAAGTTATGAGTGGAAACGTAACAATGTTCCTGTTGGTGCAAATGCTTCAAACTATACCTTAGTACAAGCCGACATTGACAGCACCCTGACTGTAACTGTTACCGCTGCCAACTGCAACGGCAGTATTACTTCTGTTGCTACAGCAACGGTTACAAAGGCAACGCAAACCGCTCCTACTGCTCCCACCCTTAGTAGCAGCACGGCAACGAGCATTATACTCAACACAATTGACGGTTGTGAGTATCGTAGAGCTGGCGGTGCATGGCAAACTAACACAACTTTTAGTGGTTTAACCCCCAATACCTCCTATCAATTTGAGGCGCGCAGAGCAGAAACGGCTACACATTCGGCTTCGCCTGTAGGCCCCGCGGCTTCATTTGCCACAGATAAGGCAATGCTGGCAGG